>JGI24723J26617_10000703_pt1 | contig 31915 bp, 25 predicted proteins | sample Cruoilmetagenom6_FD_26617 | JGI IMG/M metagenome (IMG submission 26617) | reverse complement strand
GCACTGTCCATGATAGAAGGTGGGTTCATCTCCAACGATGATGCCGAGAAAGTACGCGAAATGGCGATCTTTCAATTCGATCCAAAATTCCACAACCTTTCAGCAAAAGAAATCGCCCGCATGGATTTCGGAGAATACTTCATGGGAATGCGCTCCCGTCTCAAAGATATCGAAAGCTTTCAACTTCCTAGCGGAGTTATCATGTGGGGACGGTCTTTAGGACTTCTCATGTCTCTCTTTGGCGAGCTTGCCCCCACCCAAAAACCACTCGATCTCATCAGTTCCTACGTGATCGAGTTTCTCTCCTCAGATTAACTAGTCATTCCACTCTTACAAGTCCATGGGTCCACCACCCGCAACCAACCACCGAAACCGCACCCAACCCCAACCACCACAAACCAACCAGGCCCGACCCGGCAACCTACCCCGCCAACCGGACCCACAAACCCATGGGTGCACCACCCGCAACCAACCACCGAAACCGCACCCAACCCCAACCACCACAAACCAACCAGGCCCGACCAACACAGCGGGAACAGAAAAACAAAAGACCCCGGAAAGACCCGAACGGTTTTCTTGTTAATAATCAGAGATTCGCACGCTTATACATAAAAACAGAAAGTAGTAGTCAGAATATAAAAAATTTGCTGTCTGGAATAGAGCACTCGCCAAAGATACATAGTTCGGAAAGAACCACCCCATACTCCCCAACAAACAAAACAGCAACAAACAACCTAGTTACCGGAAAAACAACTCTCCAATTCTCAAACCCGCACAAAAACCGTCAGAAAGAGGACCCTTCACGCTTCTCCAACAGGCGGAGCAAATTCGCCGTCTCAATTGCAGCAAGGGCCACATCCCAGCCCTTATTCCCGTGTTTTGTTCCTGCCCGTTCCAGAGCCTGTTCGATGGTATCAGTGGTCAGTACACCAAACATAACGGGTTTACGCGTCTCACGCGCGACGGTAGCGATTCCCTTCGCTGCCTCTGCGCACACATAAACATAGTGATCAGTTGCTCCACGGATCACTGCTCCCAGGCAGATGACGGCGTCAATATCATCAGCCTCCGCCAGTGCAGCGGCTACTAGGGGCAGTTCAAAAGCCCCGGGAACCCACACTTGGAAAATGGCGTCTTCAGCAGCACCATGTCGACGCAGACAGTCCAGCGCTCCTTCGGTAAGACGCTCCACGATGGCAGCGTTGAATCGTGATGCCACTACAGCAACTCGCAGCTCACTCGCGTCGAACGACCCTTCAATCACATTCACTTGTTTCTCCTCATTCCAGCCTCAGGACAAAAGAACAAAAAACCCCTAAATCATTATTTCCACTTTCCAACAGCCAGAAGAAAGCGATCTAAAAACACCTGTTGCACCACAAGAAGTTCTCATCCTATTACCGTCTTACACAGCAAAATGCCAAGAAAACAACAGAAAGTGTCCTGTTTTCTACCCGGTATGAACACCCGGTAAAAGCATGATATGTAAATCCTGCCCTTTCTCAAGAACAGGATCGACATGCAAGGGCACTCAGCGACACTCCACCATAATAATTCGCCGAATAAAAATACTCACCAGCAACAGTCAACAGCTTCATACCCATAAAAACACGATTTTAGTTCCCTCCTGATGCCCGTTCCTCTGAATCGGGAGCAGAAAGACTCGGAGCAGAGGGCAAAGGAGCATCAAAATCGACCACAGTGTCCAGGTTTAAGCCGTCGAGTAAATGACCGAGCTTTGCCTGCTTCGTGCGGAGGTAACGAATATTCTCAGGATGTGTGGGTGTTAACAAAGNTTCCCGACCCGTAATTTCCAAACCGTATCCTTCGATTCCTGCCCGTTTTGCAGGATTGTTGGTGAGTAACCGCATCGTGGTTACGCCCAGGTCAACAAGGATTTGTGCACCGATCCCGTAGTCTCGCTGATCCGCTTTAAAGCCCAGTTCCAAATTGGCTTCAACGGTATCACGTCCTCGGTCTTGCAGGCTATAGGCTCGCAACTTGTGCATAAGCCCAATGCCACGTCCTTCGTGACCTCTGAAATACAAAANAACTCCGCAGTCTTCTGCAGCAATACGGTTTAGTGCTTCATTCAGTTGCACACCACAGTCACAACGTTGNGAACCGAAAACATCGCCGGTAAGGCATTCCGAATGGACACGCACGAGCACGTTCTCTTGGTGAGCGACATCTCCCCGCACGAAAGCGACATGTTCCATGTTGTCAAGCAAAGAACGGTAGCCGACAGCTCGGAACTCACCAAAAGTCGTGGGCACTGGCGCTTCGGCTATGAGTTCCACGAGTTTCTCTGCTTGGTGACGAAAACGAATGAGGTCAGCGATTGTTACCATGCACAGNTTGTGTTTGGCAGCGAATGTTTCGAGTTCGCTGCCCCGCGCTAAAGTGCCGTNGTCAGCCATGATCTCACACATGACTGCCCCAGGAAACCTCTCTGCCAACATGGCGAAGTCTACAGCAGCTTCAGGATGACCTGCACGACGCAACACACCCCCTTCAACTGCCCAAATGGGAAAGGTGTGCCCAGGACATCGAAAATCTTCGAGGGTACTTTCCCTGTTCACAAGGCGGGTAACGGTTTCTGCCCGATCTGCTGCTGTGATTCCCGTGCCGTTCGTGACGGCGTCTACCCCGACGCAAAAAGCCGTTTCATTGTTGTCCTTGGTCTTGGCCGCCATCCGGGGAATACGTAAAGCGGAGAGGCGTTTTGCGGACATGGGAACACAGATCAAACCGCGCCCATACATCATCATGAAATTAATTAATTCAGGCGTGACAAGGTCGGCAGCACAAACGAGATTTCCCTCGTTTTCACGGTGCGCGTCGTCCACGACAACGATCATTTTGCCTTGAGAGAGGGCAGTAATTGCCTCAGGAACAGAGGAAAAAGCCGGCAATCGATTGTTTACCGGGAGTATTCCTTCCGCATCCTCCCCATCATCGAGTTGGCTCATGCAGGTGTGCCTCCGCCGGCGTCTATTTGTTCCGCTTTCTGCAGGCCAAGTAGACGCTCTACATATTTGGCGAGCACATCAGCTTCAAGATTAACGCTGTCCCCAACATTCCGCTCAGCGAGATTGGTNACTTTCCAGGTGTGTGGAATAACTGATACCGAAAACTGGTCTCGCCCCACGTCAACAATTGTCAAGGAGATGCCGTCCAGAGTGATTGACCCTTTGGGCACACAGTATCGTAGAACAGAGAGGGGGGCTGTGACCTGTACGGACGTGGCGTTAACCGCTGCTTCTATGGAACGGATCTCTCCCATTCCATCAACATGGCCTTGTACAATATGGCCATCAAAACGACCGTCGGCTCGGAGTGGTCGTTCCAGATTCACTTTGTCGCCTAAAGACAAAGTCCCAAGAGAACTGACGCGTAGCGTCTCTTCCATCACGTCAGCAGTGAATTCTCCATTTTCTGCTGCAATGACGGTGAGACATACGCCATTCACCGCGATCGAGTCGCCAATCGACACATCAGAGAGGGTCTCGATGGCCCTAATTCGCAGCAGTTTACCCGCTTCATTTCGGTCAGCAGAGAGAAGTGTTCCAGTTTCCTGGATGATCCCAGTGAACATGCCCGCATTCTGCCACGGATGAGACGCTTAGCGCCAAGCAGGCCAGATCCAGAAAAATCAGCTTCTTATCCAGAAACTCTTGAAGTCNGAAAAACCCTGGTCCAGGGCAAGNTTTTCTTCTTTCTCNCTTTTCTTGCTGTTCTCTGAAATGGCGCAAGAAAACACTGGAAAGAAAGCTCTATTGGCCTCGCGGCAACAAGGTGANCTGCCCATTCACGCTGTCCGAATAAAAACCTCTTGAGCAATACAAAGAAGCAGACCAGGGAAAACTCATCGGTTCACAGGCAGNTAGACAAGACGCAAATCATCACCGAAACGTTGAAGGTCCTGCAAACGCANACGGGTGAAGTCGTCAACCCGTGCAGGAGCCGACCCGGCAAAAGCACTCAGCGCTGTCTCACCTCCTGCCACCATTCCTCCCACATATATGACTAGCTTGTCCCAATGCCCTGTACGCAGCACATTTCCGGCAAGATCGGCGCCACCTTCGATGAGAAGCTGGAGCACTCCTCGTTTTCCCAGCAGATGGCAGAGAAAATCGAGGTCCACTCCTCCTTCTGGCCCCGGATCTGCTTGCACAACTTCAGCTCCTGCTTTTTCCCACGCGATCCGCTGGGAGGTTGGNGCGTCGCACGTCACGATGAGAGCTTCCCCTGGCGCGCACAGAAGGGCTGCATCTGAGGGCACACGCCCGCGTGCATCGACGACGACGCGCAAAGGCTGCACGCAATCTTCGTGGGCAAGAGCAGGGATCCGCACTGTGAGCTGGGGATCATCGGCAAGGACGGTCCCGGATCCTACGAGAACAGCATCGCTATCGTGCCGGAGACGGTGTACGTCTGCACGCGCTTCTTTTCCAGTGATCCATTTCGAAGAACCATCAGGAGCAGCAATCCGCCCATCAACAGTCACTGCCGTCTTCAGAACGACAAGCGGATATCCCGTTCGCCGGTGGTGCAAGTAGGCATCGATTTGGGCTGTCGCTTCGGCAGCACACACCCCGAGGTCTACTTGCAGACCTTTTTTCCGGAGAAGGTCTATTGAACGACCTGCGACATGCTCGTCGGGGTCAAGCTGGGCAACAACCACGCGTTGCACTCCCGAGGCGAGGACTGCTTCCACACAGGGTGGTGTACGCCCTTGGTGACAACAGGGTTCCAGGGTCACGTANAGAGTACCTCCANGCGCGCGTTCTCCCGCCTGTAAGAGAGCTTCTCGTTCCGCGTGAGGAGTGCCGGCTTTTCGGTGCCGGCCTTCTCCCACAACTATTCCCGTTTTATCGAGAACTACCGAACCGACCTGCGGNTTTGGAGATGTGTGTCCTCGCGCCCGCTCCGCNAGGTCGATCGCACGCCGCATAAAAGTCTCGTCGAGCTCCGTTCCGGAATTCGTTACAGATCCTGTCATCGAGTTCGCAATGGGGCTCGCCTGGACGGCGTCAAGTTCGCCTTCACCTGACATCTGTCCTCGCTCTCATTCCCTCGCTCTCAANGCGGGTGTCACTCATTCGCTGTTTCGTTTCGTTGTCATTGTGGCGTTTCTGTTGGATAACGCACGAGAAACCGTCGCATTGTGCCCGTCGCTTTCAAGAAACCAACATGCCGACGGGTTGTGCCATGGCAGGAGCAGACTTCGCTATCTCGAAGTCTGCATCGATATCTTTATCTTTTCAGGGGAGTTGCCGACCGCATCTCGTTTTATGGGGTTTTGGAAACGGCCCGAAAATTAATTGAGCAGGGGCCATTTCCTGTCTGGTTTTTTGGTTTTCCTTGCAAACCGTGTATGCAATAGCCCAGAACTTCAGAAACACAGACCAAAAGCATCGTGATAATTAACACTCTTTTTTTCTTATTGGCAACAGGTGCTGTGCTCTTCGCAGCCCATCGCGTCAGCCTTTGGCTTCATCCGGACAGGCCTTGGACCCGNCTCCTTGACGCTGCNGTAATCGCTGTTCTCGAAGTCGTGCTGCTCTCTCACCTTTTTGGAAGTGTGGGCCTACTGCGTCCTGGCTTTCTCCTCGTGGGGGCTGTCTTCCTCGCCGGGATTGCCTGGCGTTTTGTTCCGAAACCCTCTGTGACAGGTTTTTTCCGCTGGCTTCTTCCTCCCTGGGTCACGCTGGCTTTGGCAGTATTTGGGACAGGCATGCTTGCGGTCACGCTTGGTCGCCCCACCACAGGGCTAGATACGCTGCAATATCACTATCCGCTTGTTGCAGAATGGATCGCCGCCACCGACCTTACAACCCCTGTCACCTTTGGCATCGGCAACTACGCGTGGTACTACCCCTCCAACATAGAACTCACCCATCTTTGGACTGTGATCTGGTTTCAGCAGGACTTCCTCATCTCCTTGGTCTCCTGGGTATTTTTCGGACTGGCAATCGCTGCAGTCGCCGGGGTCGTACGGCGGCTCGGTGGGAATATTCTCACTGGCACCCTNACAGGCGTAGGTTTCGTAACTCTTCCCACCATTTGGGGATCTCAAATCCGCTCGGGACAAGTGGACCTGGCGGTGAGCGCCTTCCTTCTTCTTGGAGTGTTCTACTTTCTCGGATACCGAGATGAACGTCACACNAAAGATGCCGCGATGGGAGGCCTATGCCTCGGGCTCGCAGCAGGATCAAAATACATTGCCCTCCCGCAGGCGCTCCTGATCGGCTTCTTATTCCTGATGGGAATGCTCTGGCTAGCTCGCCACAAAGANATATCTTCCACCCAGGTCGCAAGGGTTTTCAGCGTGATGGCCCTGGCCACTGCNACCGCCGGCTCATTCTGGTATCTTCGCAATTGGCTACAAACCGGAAGTCCTCTGTATCCCGTCAGCCTGCTTGGAGAACAAATGGCCTACGGGCCAGTTCCTGCAGAGAGCATCGACTTCACCATCTTGGACTATCTCATCCAGCTTGATTTTCATCGCTGGATTCTTATGTCCTGGCCCCTACTCACCTGGGTTGGAGGTGCCATCGCCGTCGCTGCTCTCTTTGTCCTGCCTTTCTGGGCAATNCGTTCTTCCCAGGCATCCGATCGCCCCGATGGTTTCCTCCTTGTTGCCTGGGTCCTGCCTTTTCTCTCTTTCATCGCATATCTCATCACTCCCACCAGCGCAGGAGGACCAGAAGGACTTCCCGCGCTCTTTGCTCCGAATATCCGCTATGCCATACCTTTTCTGGCGTTCGGCGTTATTGGTGCAATCACTGCGACGGCCACAACCCGTCCCTCACGCGGACAAACGCTCGCTTTCATTCTTGTGCTCTCAAACCTTGCCCATCTCGGACTGCGATTCCTTGGCCTCCCCTTCGGCGGCCCTCTTCCCGCGGAAACCCTTTTGCAAGGTCTTGTCCTTGGAGTACTTGCGACAGCTGCCGGCTTCACTGCCTTCTCGCTCATACGCACAATAGATTTCACCCAGCCACTTGTGAATAGGGCCGGGGTCGTCATTTTGGCAACCGGAAGCCTCGCCGGAGCTTTCTCTGCCCACCACTTCTCCATCGACCAGCGTTTCGGCTTTGTCAATAACGACTACGGACGAGCTGCCTTCCAATATCTCATACCAAAACTCGAAGCGGAACACCCCGAAGGCGTCACTATCGCCCATTCAGGCNTCGCCCACAACTACCCCCTTTATGGCTCCAAACTCCAAAACAAGGTNCTTCTCTCCGCCAAAACCGACAAGCACGCGGGAACTCCGCGTGCTTTTGCAACAGCACAAGAGTTCTATACCTGGACATGCACACATGCAGTTGACTGGGTTGTTGCCCGAGACGACATCCTCATTGCCCAAATTGACGACGAAGAACTCCTCGAAAGAGCGGGAACTTCCAAAGAGGAGATCGAAACTGCGATTGAGGAACTCGGCGGTGACGGAGTCGAACCAGAAGAGGCACAATGGGCAAAAGAAAACCCGGCACTCTACATTCTTGACCACAGAGATGGGAACACCTACATCTTCCAGGTCGACAAGACCGAATGCCCCTGATCTCTCTTCTGCGNGCCATTTTCAAGATGGCTACCCCGCAATAGCCACCCCACGACCGGCCAAGCCACCCCGCCAGACCCCTCACACCCTGACCAGGGCCAAACAGATTCGCAGCATCAGACAGGCTGTGGCATNCCCTCTCCCCTCGCGGAGAGCTGTCCCAACGCCGCCACCACATGTTCTGCTTCCCGGGCGCTTATACCCTTCCATGCCGACGCGGAAAATGCATCAACAAGCAAGTCGATATCTTCTTGCACTTGAATACCACGTTTTGTAAGCAAACCGTTCTCTATGTATCCCCCTGCGGCAAGTTCCTGAAATATCCTGTTGGGATCGACCTCCCAGAAACTCATCAAAGGGTGTCCAAAGGGAGAAAGACNACCCCACATCTGCGACAGCACAAGCGCCGCAGGTCCCGAGAGACCTGCGCCTGTTACCGCGAACACATGTCCCGCAAATCTGTGCTCTCGCAGCACATTGGCCGCCCATGCCAGTTGTCCTGCGATGGAAAGCGGAGAAGGCACNGCTTTACATGCAGCAGCCAAGGGACGACCATCGAAATCCGCCCGCTCNACCGCAATACGCAGCACCTCCGCCAAAAAAGAGGTTTCTGGACGCTCAGCCCAACAGTAATCGGCAAAAAGAGAGACGCCGTCCTGGTACTGCCTCGCAAAAACTGCGAAATCCACTTTTTCACGTGCTGTCCGGATTGCCCCTTCCACAAGAACAATCGGTAAAAAACCAAACAATGAGGAAAGGGCCTCTATTGGAGTGCTTCCCATCGGAGCAACACGTGCCGCCACATATGCTTCAGCCGGAACAGCCAGCCCGGCTTCTTTACANGGTAGAGAAATTTCAGGCCGATCAAGGCGATACCAAATCTGGCCNAAGCCTTCGATCCCCTGCCCAAGTGCCCGCATCAAGCTGGTCTCGGCTACCGACATGGAATCTCTCCTCCGGCAGCGAAGTCAGCGCAAAAATGCCAACTTCGCAAAAATACCGCGTCCTCACAATGGCCCTCCCCTTTCATCGACACTCTGACATACGATGTAAAGAAAAAATCGCTTCCCACTACAAAGGAACAGCCCAGTGGCTTTTTGGGACACAGTAAAAAACATAGCTGACCAAGGATCAGTAAAACTCGACGAAATGCAGTACCGGCACCAGATGGATGTGCTTGCTAAAAAACTCGGCTACCTCACTTACCAAGAACAATGCGGTACCCTTCCTCCTCCAAACGCTGTGAAAAAGCTCGTACATGATCTTTATGAGCTCGATCTCGCCATCTACAGAATCCAACACTCAAAATGGGAAGCCGAAACTGCAGGCTCCCGCCGGCCTAATCAGGAGGAAGAAAACCCATCTCCCCAACAAGAACCTCTCCCCGGGAGTATCCCGCATCTACAAAATCCCGAAGAGAGCAGTTTCTCCACTTCCCAAAACACCCAACAAACGGCAAACAGCACCCCACTACCTCCCCACACGCCTCCAGATACTCCTCTCCCAGCTGCGACATTCCCCGCTCAAGTGTCACCTCAGGAAAAAAATCAGCACGAAACAGTACCGGAAGAAACTGGCATATCTCCAGCATTTTCCGAAAGTACAAATACTCCCGACACAGCACCCAACCCAGACACCCAATCTCCACCACATGCATAACCTTCTCCCTCTCAATCAGAGAAAAGGTCGGCAAAAAAACGGCCATTAAAAAGACGCAACACCTAGGGTTTTTCCGATTTCTGAGAGGTCAAACAGCACAACAGCAAAGGCAAAGCCCCCATCATGCGTGATACTCACAGACGCTGTCACCGGATACTGCCCGTCAGCAGTTCTCAACTCTGGATCTACAGCAAGAGAAGGCGCTCCCGTTTCTAATTTACATACTTCAACGGCATGCCACGCGCAGGCACGACCAAGTGCCTTACGTACAGCTTCTTTTACCGCAAAACGGGCAGCAAAATGCAGGGTCGGATCAGCTTTCCTCTGGCAATACGCACGTTCACTTTCCGTAAACACCCGCTCTACAACTCGCGGATGCCGCTTCATTACCTCGCGAAAACGCCCAACATCCACAAAATCGGCGCCGAGCCGGGAAGAAGAAGCAGGCAGAGGCCGGAGCAGATTAGGCATCTTCGCCTTCTGTTTCCATTCCTTCTTTCAGACCGTGCAACGCCCCTTCGATGATTTTGCCGGCAATAGCATCCTTCATTTTCTTGGGAAGAGGGACTTTGAGATCTGCCTCTAGTCGGTATGTGCATTCTGTCGAACCATCGCCTAGATCGACGAGTTCGTACACACCGTCAAGGCGTTTTAGCATCTTCGAATCGACCAGCGTGTGCGTTATTTCTCCAGGAGGATTGATATGATACGACAAGGTGTACACAATCGACGCGCCGAACCCCTCCACTTCATAGAGCACTGTTGCGTCGGCGTTCCGTTCGCCTTCCAAAATCTCTGAGTGTTTTATGCTACCTGACGAGCTATTTGCCCAATAGGTAAGTCGGTGCAATACATCCTCACGCGCCCGCGCGATCCGCACCGTATCTGACACGAAATCTGCCATTTCAGCCTCCCGACAAAAACCTGCAACTCCGACAATTTTTTCCTGCGCACCCTGACCGGATAGGACATCCCACCTCTACGCAACTGCTTTCCATTTTCTCGGCCTCAGGATCAAATCGGCCTCAGCATCGAAGTCTGTTTTCCAACCCCCGAAAGACAATCCCAGACCCACCGGATATCCAGCCAAGAGATCTGCCATCAACCACATGGCGAACAAGTCTGAAGTCGGTTTTCTCTCACCTACGCAGAAACATCATTGCCTGCTTTATCGTGCGAAATCCTTACAAGATGGGATCTGGGCAGTTCCTGGTTCTTCGACCAAACGACGCTGCACTTCATCCACAATTCCTACAGGAATGGCCAACCCTTGGCCAGACTCCAACAATGCCCGCACAATACCGACAACACGCGCATTCTCATCAAAAACAGGCCCCCCTGAATTACCAGGTGCCACTTCATTACTCATGACGAGACTACGAACTCCGTCAACTTCTCGGTATTCAAGCAGGGAGCCCGTACTTTTACGAAGCCTGCCGCCCCCAGGATAACCAACAACAAAAAGAAAAGTGCCATCTAGGGGGTCTGATGTCGCGAAGCGGGCAATAGCAGCACGACCACCTCCAGTGAGATCCCCTTCCACTCGCACAAGAGCCAAATCCTCCGTCACGGTTGCATCGAGCACACTCGCAGCAAAAGTCTCCCCATCCCATAGGGTGATTTCAACTTCTTCCGCGCCTGCAATCACATGGGCGTTCGTCAACAAAAGATCGGGGGCAGCAATCACGCCGGATCCCACAGAAACAGCGTTACAACCAAAATTTCGCACTCGCACAGTCACCTGTTTGGCTTCCCGAAGCGGCAAACCCAGTAACAATTCATCTGTACGACCGTAGGCAGGAATCTCATCGTCATACGCAAACAGAGAACAGGCAGTGAGACCTCCTCCAACACACGTGAGAACAACGGTAAAAGCACACCACCACAGCAGTTTGCCTGCCTGCATGCTCCTCCCTTTCAGGGACACGGGAACATGCGAGAGGTGCGAATACCACTGCTCTCCCTGCAATCGGTCATTCACAATCCAGACAATCGCTCAGCAAGACGATGCCCAANCTGACACTGCTCAACGGCTTTGTCAGCTTGCTTTTGCGTTTTCCTGCTCACATCATTGTTCGTCATATCCCTGACCACCACAGCATATCCCTGTGCACAATCACGATAAGCAGTCGCAATCTGAGCAAGTTGCCGAGCCTCGGCATTGAGATCCCGCGTCACACCCACAAGATTCTGATTCACTTGTTTGAGCATGATCTGTTCGTCTTCAACAGCGGCTTTTGCAGCGGCAAGGCCCTCTTGCCAGTCTTCAAGAACCTGTAGCGTCTTTTCGTTCGCTTCGAAGGCGACAGCAATACGACGGAACTCATTTTCCGCAATCTCGGCACGATCATGCCAGCGCATTGCCAAAAACCATCCGTACACACCAGCGCTTATAAGTGCAAAACAAAAAAGGACCAGTACCCAACGCCGCGAATGAGCTACAGGGAATCGGGCTTCATTTTCCCTGTTCGCCGGGAGTACTTCGTTCGAGTGAAAAGAAGCGGAAGAGTCCATCAGAGACAAGGCTAGGGCCAACGGGANTCCCGTTGGCCCTAAAAAAATCAGGTCACTTCCCAAGTACCACCTGAAGCGAAAAGCGCCGCAAGATCNCCCGGACCTTGCCGTTCTCTCGCATCAATCAGCTGTTGCTGTACCACTTGACCATAAGTTTGACGCTGTACAGACCGAAAAATTCCCAAAGGCGTGGGGCCAACAGGAGTGTGCGCAAGACGGCTCAACGCAAACGCCTGGCTTGGATCAAGACGATCTGCCCGATGCACCGCAATGGCGTCTTCACCTACATCGGCCACATCAACAATTTTCGCNACCCCTTCTGGCGTNAATATCACACCTCGCTCATTCTCCACACCAAAACGAATGGGCTTGCCATCTGTAAGACGAATTTGGTTGGCATCACGTGTCGACTTCGAAACGACAGCATCAAATGCCTTGTCGTTGAAAACGTTGCAGTTCTGGTAAATCTCAACGAAAGATGTGCCTCGGTGNTCATGCGCCGCCCGCAACACTTCGAGTGTATGTGGACGGTCCATATCCATAGTCCGTGCAACAAAAGTCGCCTCGGCCCCAAGANCCAAACTCACAGGTGAAAATGGGTAGTCCACAGATCCCATAGGACTAGATTTTGTAATCTTTCCCATTTCGCTTGTCGGTGAATACTGCCCCTTGGTGAGGCCGTAAATCTGATTGTTAAAGAGAAGAACTTTCACATTCACATTACGGCGCATCATGTGAATCAGATGATTCCCGCCAATCGAAAGAGCGTCCCCGTCTCCGGTAATCACCCATACGTCAAGGTCAGGACGGGCTACAGCGATTGCTGTGGCAATCGCAGGAGCACGACCGTGGATGCTGTGCATGCCATACGTGTTGATGTAATAGGGAAACCGGCTAGAACAACCGATCCCCGAAATGAAGACCGTTTTCGAGCGGTCAGCCGCTATCTCCGCCAGAAAGTTTTGCACAGAAGCCAAAATAGTGTAGTCCCCACAACCAGGGCACCATCGGACTTCCTGATCAGACTGGTAATCCTTACGGGTGAGTTTCACCGGGGTTGCCTGGACCATGTCAGATCATCTCCCAAATCTTTGCCTCGATCTCAGCGATCATGAATGGCAGACCAGCAATTTTGTTAAACCCTTGCGCATCGACCAGAAAATCAGCACGTAGAAGCCGAAGCAAATGGCCGGTGTTCATTTCGGGGACAAGTATTTTGGAGTGAGAACGCAACACTTCCGCTGTATTTGCGGGGAAAGGATTGAGGTAACGGAAGTGAGCGTGCGCAACCTTGGCGCCCTTCTCACGAGCTTGGCAAACTCCTTGGCGCACAGCGCCAAATGTGGAACCCCAGCTAACTACCAGGAGTTCCGCGTCGCCGGTAGGGTCGTTCACTTCCAGCGGAGGAATATCATTTGCGATACCCTGCACCTTTTTCACACGTGTGAGAACCATATACTGGTGGTTATCAGGATCGTAACTGATATTACCAGTACCATCCTGTTTCTCAAGCCCGCCGATACGGTGTTCAAGCCCGGGAGTTCCTGGGATTCCCCAAGGTCGTGACAGGTTTTCATCACGAAGGTAGGGCCAAAAAACTGCCTCGTCATTCTCATCCACATGGTTGGGAGCCGTGGCGAAATGTACTGGCATCTCCGGGAGATCTTCTACATTCGGCAAAAGCCATGGCTCAGAACCGTTCGCCAGATAACCATCTGTCAACAGAATGACNGGCGTCATGTACTTCGTCGTNATGCGCACGGCCTCCATCGCAAGATAGAAACAGTCACTCGGTGTCTGTGCCGCAAGGACGGGCACAGGCGAATCCCCATGACGCCCGAACATCGCCATCAACAGGTCTGACTGCTCCGTTTTTGTGGGAAGACCCGTTGAGGGCCCCCCACGTTGCACGTCAATCAGCACAAGCGGGAGTTCCAGATGGAGAGCAAGGCCGAGGGCTTCACCTTTCAGCGCCACACCCGGTCCTGATGTGGCGGTGACGCCAAGTTGCCCCGCAAAAGAAGCCCCAATCGCCATACAAATGGCGGCAATCTCGTCTTCGGCTTGAAGAGTTCGCACGCCAAAATTCTTATGACGGGCAAGCTCATGAAGAATATCCGAGGCAGGCGTAATTGGATAGCTAGCGTATAGAAGTGGCAACTTTGAAAGATGCGCAGCAGCGATCAAGCCATATGCTGTCGCAGGATTTCCCTGAATCGATCGGTACGTTCCGGGTTTCAGCTGAGCAGAAGGAACATCGTAACGATGTCCGATGACTTCCGCTGTCTCAGCAAAATTATACCCGGCTTTCAAAGCTGCCAAGTTCACCTCGACAACCGACGGGCTCTTTCCAAATTTTTGTTTTGTCCACTCGATGGTCGGCTCAATAGGGCGAGTGAACATCCACGAAACGAAACCCAAAGCGAAGAAATTTTTCGACCGTTGCGCTTCCCGTCCCTTCGCTCCCAAACCCTTCGCCGCTTCTACAGTAAGCCTGGTCATTGGAACACGCACAAGCTTGAAATCTGCCAGTGTATCATCTTCAAGAGGATTCGATGAGTAACCCGCTTTTTTCAGGTTTCGCTCATCAAAAGCATCCTCGTTGACAATGAGCATTGCCCCTTTGTCAAGATCATTCACATTACTCAGCAAGGCAGCAGGNTTCATTGCCACAAGAGCCGTAGGCCGGTCCCCTGGAGTCAATACCTCATGGTCACNGAAGTGCACCTGGAAGGAAGAAACTCCAGCAAGAGTCCCGGCAGGAGCACGGATCTCTGCGGGATAATTGGGAAATGTCACCAGGTCATTTCCCAAGACCGCGGACTCTATAGTGAAACGGTCCCCGGCAAGCTGCATGCCGTCACCCGAGTCTCCAGCAAATCGGACGACAATCTCATCCTTGACTTCACTGGCAGGTGCCTGCGAAGTCGTGGTCTGATTCGACACGACGTTGTATCTCACTTTCTGTTGCGAACACCATTGTTCGCCGATGCTCCGAAAGAACGGCGCGGTAAGAAACTCTCTTCGCAACCGTTATTCACATAATCTCGCGACGAGACGCTAACCACTTGGGAAGGATATCCACCTTGTCGAGCAGATTCTTGTCGAGNAGATCTCGTTCAGCAGATCACCGGATACTCTGGCTAGAGAAAACCANAAACCCAGAACGCGGGACAGGTTAGCTGCATGGCNCCACGCGTAAAANCCATCCGCCCCAATACAGGGCAAACGCTTCCCGCTTTTCGAAAACATACGGANAGCAATACCGCAGTTTTGCCACTCTTTGCCTGACAATGAAGCAGATCGTCAAAAACAAGGGCATCACGACATATCAGCCGTACCACTCTAAACGCCCCTCTCCCGACGTTCCTGATCCACTCCGAATAATACCCGAACTGCCTAGAAAAAAGCCCGCCTTTGGAGCATCTCCTAGGAAGACACAAAATCTAGCCAAGTGCTCTACAATCCCATTGTGCCCGAACTTCCCGAAGTTGAAACTATCCGNAAAGGCCTTGCAGCCGTCCTTCCAAATCGAATCGTGCAAAAAGTTTTCGTGCACGACTCTCGCCTCTGGCGTCGTACCGGCCAGGACCCTACCCCAGCTCTTGAGAAAACTCGCATTACTTCTGTAGAAAGACAGGGAAAATGGCTTTTCTGTCCGCTCGACAGTCCACACCTTAGCACAGGCACAATTCTTGCCGCTCACCTGCGCATGTCAGGGAAATTTCTTGTCGACAAAACTGAAAATTCCGCCACAGACGAACGACACGATTTATCGCACCTGCGCGCCACCCTCCTTCTTTCAGATGCATACCGCGTGTCATTTGTTGACACCCGCCGATTCGCCGAATTCCTGATTTTCACACCAGAAACAGGCAAAGCACTCCGCGCTCGCCTTGGTCCTGACGCACTCAATATCAGTACCGAGACGCTCTTCTCCGCCTTTCAAGGACGCAAAGGAACGCTAAAAGCAGCCCTCTGTAACCAACATCTCATCGCAGGAATTGGCAATATTTACTCTGACGAGGCNCTATGGCGCGCAAAAATGCGCTGGGACCGTCCCGCAGGACACTTGAGTAAAAAAGATGCCGAAACATTATCATTCCACATTCGTTCCGTCCTCAAAGAAGCCATTGTTGCAGGCGGAACAAGCGCAAAAGACGGACTTTACANGGGAGTNAACGAAGAAAAAGGCTGGTTCGCACTCCAACTCGATGTATATCAAAGNACAGGGTACCCCTGCCCCCGTTGCANCACTCCCATAGAGCGCCGGCAGCGGGGCGGATCCGCCACACACTTCTGCCCTACATGCCAGCAGTCATAGGTCGTGCACAGTTCCCGATTCGCCGGCAACCCATCTACAGCAAACGAACAACCTACCGAACAACCTACCGAACAACCTTGCGACTACTGCCCCATCATCCAACTGCCAAACACAAAACATCGGCCCCTGCACATGACCTCTCACCCCTGGCTTTACTCCTCACTTCACCCCTGAGTTCGGGCGTTCGCTTCACGCGTTCGCAGGAGTATTCTGCGAGACCGACAAGCTCGTCCGATCCACTTCATTCACAGGAAGTGCCCAATGGAACTCTCGCGATTCCCTCTCCCATTCTGCGAGAATTGCCTCCGCCCGCACGGAAGCAGTCAGATCAAAGTGACACTCGAGTAGACTCCGCACTCGTTGCAAAGCCGCAAAATCAGGACGCACAAGACGCACAAGCGAAAAATTAACTTTCGAGAACAGCGTCTGGTCCATCCCGTGAATAAAGATTTCTCCCCCTGTCATCCCTGCTCCCATATTCGCCCCCACAGAACCAAGCACAAGAATCGTCCCGCCTGTCATGTACTCAGCACAGTGCAGTCCCACTCCTTCAACAACAGCGATAGCGCCACTATTGCGCACAGCGAAACGCTCCCCTGCGGAACCAGCACAAAAAAGTTGTCCGCCTGTCGCCCCGTACAAAACGGTGTTCCCCATAAGACAGGGGTCTCCAGCATCATTTTGCGGCGGGCGAATCACGATCCTCCCCCCGGTCATGGCTTTGCCCACATAGTCGTTCGCTTCCCCGGTAAGAACGAGTTCAACTCCCCGCGTCAGAAAAGCCCCAAAGCTCTGACCAGCAGATCCATCAAACTGAACCGTCACATGGCCAGGTGGAGTGTCTTCGCCAAACTCCAGAGCAACCGCCCCGCCAAGGGCCGCTCCCACCGTGCGATCACTGTTTCGAATCTTATAGGAGAAATGACTTTTGTCTCCTTCCCAAAGCGGACGAAAGGCGTCTGCAGCCAGCTGGTCACCAAGCATCGACCGGCGTCGTTCAATGGGCACCTCGCCCGTAAAGCCATCCACTTCCCGCAAGTCGTGATACGGCTGTACATTCAAAAGAGGAGACACATCGAAAGCGTCAATGCGAGGATCTCCCGTAAACCGTCTCCACAGCAGATCGGTTCTACCTGTCGCCTCCTCAAGGGAGGAGAGACCCAGAGAAGCCAGTATNCTGCGTACTTCCCCAGCCACACACTCCATATAAAAAGCAACCATTTCAGGAGTGCCGGCAAATTTGGAACGCAGATGCGGACGCTGCGTCGCGATACCTGCCGGACAAGTATCGCGGTTACAAGCCCGTACCATGATACACCCTTCGGCAATCAAGGCTGCCGTTCCAAAAGCAAACTCATCGGCACCAAGCAACGCAGCAATCACCACGTCTCGTCCGGTTTTAAAGCCTCCATCCACAGACAAACGAACTCGGTTACGCAACCCTCGGTCGGTCAAAACCTGATGTGCTTCCGCCAGCCCCAACTCCCAAGGCATGCCTGCATGTTTGATTGAGCTCAGCGCGCTCGCCCCTGTGCCACCAGTGCAGCCCGAAATATGCACAGCATCAGCAAAGGCTTTTACCACACCCGCAGCGATTGTCCCCACTCCATACACCGACACAAGTTTCACCGCCACTTCGGCCCATTTATTCACCTGTTTCAGATCGAAAATCAGCTGTGCAAGGTCTTCGATCGAATAAATATCATGATGGGGAGGAGGAGAGATCAAGGTCACACCCGGCTGGGTACGGCGCAAACGCGCAATCTCTTCTGTCACTTTATGACCAGGAATCTGTCCGCCCTCTCCAGGCTTCGATCCCTGTGCCATCTTGATCTGGATCTCATCCGCGTACACACAATATTCTGGGGTCACCCCAAACCGACCTGACGCAATCTGTTTNATCGCAGAGTTGCGGTCCCGCGCCGTCCCTTTCGTAAAAAACCGATCTCGTGCTTCTCCCCCTTCGCCACAATTCGAACGTCCCCCGACCATATTCATCGCNAACGCCAACGTCTCATGTGCCTCACGTGACAAAGCCCCATGCGACATCGCTCCTGTCGAAAAACGCCGCAAAATATGAGAAGCAGGAGCTACTGCCGTCACAGACAAGGGATGCTCGACCTTGGCAAACTCCAACAGATCATGGACCTCTGTTGGGGGACGTCCATTCACAAGGGAAGCAAACTCTTCATACAAAGCAATGTCCCCGACCCGCACCGACGCCTGGAGTTTGTGCGCTGTCGCAATCTCTCCCATACGCGGGGGGTCTGGAAGCGGGAAAAGGTCCTCCGGCTGCTGACCTCTTTCGTCTTTTCTTCGCAAAATCCGCTTTTTTNGCATGTCATCTTGCACAATGGCAGTCGTTGCTGCCACAGATTCTTCGCTGTTGCCTGCCTCTTGGCGTGCTGAACGCGCAACACTGATAGCAATACGCTGTTTCTTCTCTTGGATACTTGTCTTTTCTCGATCAGACACAAATCCAATGGCTTGGTGCAGACGCTCCACTACTTCAGGGTTATTGGCGTGATATTCACCCGTCCGGCGATAACGAAACAGCCCTGGGGAAACGAGGCGGCTGCTGTCGTGCAGGGCACTCGCGTGCCGTTCCAGCACTTCAGACGCGATTTGTTGTAAAGAAATGCCGCCAAGGCGCGACGGGGTTCCGGAAAAACAGAGTTCCATGACGTCTTGCCCGAGTCCAATCGCCTCAAAAATCTGTGCACCCCGGTACGAGTCAACCGTAGAGATGCCCATCTTTGACATGATTTTTCGGACACCATCTTCTATGGCAGCCTGAAAACGTTCTTGCGCAAGACCAGCCGTCATATCATGTCCGACCCCGCCTGCATCCGATATCGTAACAACAGATTCAAGAGCGAGGCGAGGACACACAGCATCTGCCCCATAGCCCAACAATGCCGCCATATGGTGGGAATCTCGCACCTCGTCAGTATCGACAATGAGGCTGACACGCATGCGCAGTCCTTGCTGCACAAGATGATGTTGGACTGCACCAAGCACAAGCAAAATCGGAATCGGTACTCGCTCTCGATCGTACCCCATGTCAGTTAAAACGAGAATNCCGACTCCGCCATGGATCGCTTGTACAGCTTCGTCGCATACTGACAGGACAGCTGNCCGCATGCCCTCCTCTCCCGCAGACACCTGAAAAGTGGCATCAAGCACCGCCGCTTCAAAGGGCCGCGTCGCAGGATCAGTCAACCATTTCACTCCACTCGGCGAAAGGAAAAAAGTTGAGCTTTCCACGAGCTGCGCCGCTTCAAGACGCTCTGAAAGGAGGGCATCCCGCGGACCAAGACAGGTACGAAGACTCATGACAAGTCGTTCACGAATATGGTCAATAGGGGGATTAGTGACCTGCGCAAACGCCTGTTTTAGGTAATGATGGATAGGACGGGAAAAAGAAGAAAAATTCGGAAGAGGAGTATCGTCCCCCATCGCGAAAACAGGTTCCTTACCCTCTAACACCATTGTCTTCAGGATGACAGACAAATCTTCAGTTGTATAACCATATANAGCTTGACGTTCCAACAAGTCGGCACGTGTTTCGTACAGCCGCTCCACAACGGGTTTCTGCANAAGACCAGCTTCAACCCATTTGCCGTAGGGCACAGCCTCTGCAAGACGGTCTTTCACTTCTTGATCATAAAAAANACCGNGAGCAGAAACCGCCGGCGTCCTTTGCTGTAAGGCAGCACTCTGNCCAGGGAGAGCAGGAACGGCCACATGCGGGGCAGTAGAATGCACAAGAAGCATCTCTCCGGGACCAAGACGACCTCGACGTACGCTCTTTCGCTCCGACAGATCGACTGCCCCGACTTCAGAGCACACCACGATAACTGAATTATCCGCAACAGACCAGCGCAAAGGCCGCAAACCATTACGATCAAGGCGTGCCACCACTTTTCGCCCGTCCGTCGCAATTACTCCAGCAGGGCCATCCCAGGGCTCCATTACACAAGCGTGATACCGATAGAAATCGATCACTGCAGGCGGAAGGTCTTCAGCGACTTCCCAGGCTTCAGGAAGCAACATCAGCATGGCATGTTCGACAGACCTCCCTCCTCTGACCAACAGTTCCACAGTGGCATCGAGCTTTCCGGAATCAGAAGTTTCCGGATCCAATACAGGAATTAGCACGCTTTCATCTTGAATATAAGACGGAAATCCAAGTGATCCTTCTCGAGCAATCATTCGATTATGGTTGCCGGTAATCGCATTAATCTCGCCGTTATGACAGAGGTGACGATAGGGTTGTGCCCGCTCCCAAGAAGGAGCAGTATTCGTACTAAAACGCATGTGGAAGATTCCNAATTCCACTGAAAACCGCTCATCTCGCAGGTCCGGATAAAANGTAGCGAGGGCATCTCCAGGAGACAATGCTTTATACACAATCGTATGAAATGACATGGATGCCACATAAAAACGGTGCCCACATCCTCGCATTNCACACTCGGCCCGCTTACGTGCGCAATATGCACGGATCTCCGCTCTTTCTTCTGAGACANCGAGCTGCGTCACACGAAAAAACATCTGCTCAAAAGAGGGGGCAGAACAACGCGCAAGACGGCCAAGCCGGTCAATCTCCACAGGAACAGAACGCCACCCCAGTACTTCGAGTCCTTCCGCAACACACGCCGCTTCCAAAGCCTCGCGGGCCCGAAGACGAGAAATATCTCCCAAGCGTCCCGCGTCCGAAGACAGAAAAACCATCGCCACACCCACTGGTCTCTCATCCAAAGAAACCGCTGCTTCTCCTTCTTCTTCACGCGCTTCACACAGCAAACTACAAAACATCTCCTGGGGAAAAGGCAGAAGAAGTCCGGCTCCATCAGAAGTTTTGGCATCCGCAGCCATAGCGCCACGATGTCCGACACCACGCAGACCTTCCAACGCCAATTCCAGGATCTCAGGTCTCGCTTGACCCTGCGTATCTGCTACGAACCCGATACCACACGCGTCTCGGTCAACATTTTTCTCATACATCTCACGGCTTCCAGTAAACCCAGAGGAAAATCTCAACACAAACCCACATTTTGTCTCTTCCAAAGGACAAGAGCACCCCTTACCCTATAACAGAAATACCTTCGGTTACACACGAAAGAAACTGCATAAAGTCACGATAGAACACCACTCTTCTCGCCCAATCAGTCAGGTCCAGATACTAAGACACCAGTTTCACGTGAAGAGTGCAATGAATGACAGGATGACAAGCCATACTTAGGACATGAGTCTCGAGATTTCTGACCATCCCCTTCCAATTGTAGGACGCGCCCGTATTTACGTATGCGGCATCACCCCTTATGACACAACCCACCTTGGCCATGCTGCCACATTCGTCTGGACAGATATTGCTGTTCGCGTGCTTGAAGCCAGTGGTCTACGCGTGGATCTGTGCCGGAACATTACCGACGTAGACGATGACATTATCGCCCAAGCAGCCCAAAGAGGAGTCGACTACCGAGCGCTTGGAACAGAACAAACCTATCGTTTCCAAAAAGACATGGAAGCCCTAGGCGTAACCCGCCCCATCTACGAACCACGATCCCGCGACTATATCGAAGAAGTCGTCGCCCTCGCGCAAGGTCTGCTTGAAAAAGACCGCGCATACCAACGAAATGGGTCTATTTACTTTAAAGGTGAAAATATTCTTNCTTACCTCGGCAAACTCAGTCGAGANGAAGCAATAGTGCTTGCGCGAAAACACGGAGGCAGACCTGACGATCCAGAAAANGACGACCCTCTTGACGTCCCCCTCTGGCAAGCCACCCCCTGCACCGACCCACTCGACGCTCCAGAACCGTCCTGGTCTTCCCCCTGGGGAGAAGGCCGTCCAGGCTGGCACGCCGAGTGTTCTGCCATGTCCATGACACTCCTCGGCAATTCCATCGACATTCACGCCGGAGGCAGTGATCTCAAGTTCCCTCACCATGCATANGAAACCGCCCAATGCGAAGCCCTCACCGGCGTGACCCCCTTTGCTCGCGCCTGGTTGCATATCGCCTCCGTCTGTTACAAAGGGGAAAAAATGAGCAAGTCCCTCGGGAACTTGCTCTATGTAAAAGACTTAACCCAACGATGGCGGCCCACTGCCATCCGCTTACTCCTCGCAGATCGCGCGTGGGATGAAGCATGGGAAGTTGATCTCAGTCATCTCGACGAAGCGGAAAACAGACTGGAAAACCTCTGGAAAGCAGCCGGACGTTCCAAGAATAGCGAAGTCGCGCTGGCTGCTGCTCTCCAAGCACTCATGCAAAATCTCAACGTGCCAAAAGCACTCAACATCGCAGAAGAAGCTGGGGGACAAACCATGCGCCATATTGGAAACCTGCTCGGCATCCTATAACCCAGGAACCCGCCGCTCGGACCTTCCTCGTTCAAACCCCACCCAAACACACCAGGGAGATCTCCCTGGNGGGAAAATCTACTGCGTTACTTCTCCCGACAAGAGACCGGCAAACCAGNTCAGGTCATGCATCTTCCAGAAATCACACGAACCCCAAACACAGCATGCTTTCCTAAAGTGCTCTCGTAGCAAATACCCTTGCGGCATCACACAAAAAGTACCTAGCCAATATTGTGCGCGGCTTCATACGCGAGAATTTCGTCTTCATGCCGCAGTGTGAGTGCAACCTGGTCGAGACCGGCAAGCAGTCGTTCTCTCGCGAATGGTTCCGGATAAAAAGAAAAAACGTCTTCATCCNACCTGACTTCTTGTGCTTGCAGGTCAACGGTGACCAAAGCATCAGGTGCCCGCAATGAACGCTCTATCAACTGTTTGACAACAGCAGCAGAAAGCTCCGCTGTGCAAATACCTACATTCACACAGTTTTGCCGAAAAATATCAGCGAAACTCGGGGCAATAATTGCGCGAATCCCATAATCATCAAGCGCCCATGGCGCATGTTCCCGCGAGGAGCCGCAACCAAAATTCGATCCCGCAAGAAGAATATGTGCCCCGTCATACTGGGAATTGTTAANGATAAATTCCGGATCTTGACGCAACCCTTCAAATAAGAACTGCCCAAAACCGCTGCGCTCAATGCGCTTGAGATACTCCGCAGGAATAATCTGATCGGTGTCAACATCGGCCCGGTCAAGTGGCAGACACTTCGATGTGACCGATAGAAACGGATCCATTTTTACCTCTCCTCTGCCTCCAACAAACCCGCATAATTCACGCACAGCCCGAAAACCCTGCGGAGATTCGCCAGCAGATATCCCTCACTCCCTGACAACAGGACCATGATATGTTGCCCTCTTGCCAAGAACGGTCTACAAGTCCCTGACATCAACAAAATGTCCTGAAATCGCGGCAGCAGCCGCCATAGCTGGACTCATCAAATGAGTACGCCCTCTTGGGCCCTGACGCCCTTGGAAATTCCGGTTGCTCGTCGAAGCAGCCCGCTCGCCAGGACGCAGTTGATCCCCGTTCATTGCGAGACACATGGAACAACCAGGATCGCGCCACTCAAATCCTGCCTCTGTAAAAATCCGGTCGAGTCCTTCTTCTTCCGCTTGCCGCTTTACAAGTCCAGAACCCGGAACCACTATTGCATAATGCAGAGAATCGGCAACCTTTTTTCCTCGGGCCACCTCCGCTGCAACACGAAGATCCTCAATGCGAGAGTTGGTACACGATCCGATAAACACCACATCAGGGCGGATATCCGTGATAGGTATCCCTGGCTCGATTCCCATATAGTCAAGAGCTTGGGTAATTGCGGCACTCTCANNGGAGTCCGCCCCATCAATAGGTTTCGGCACNCTCTGGTCAATCGACGCGCTTTGCGCAGGAGTTGTACCCCAGGTCACCATAGGCGCAAGAGTGTCCGCAACAATCTGCACTTCTTTGTCAAACGAAGCGCCTAAGTCACTTGGAAGACATCGCCAGCGATCCACTGCGGCATCCCAAGCAGGACCAGAAGGAGCACCCGCCTTCCCCTTTAAGTACGCAAAAGTTTTTTCATCAGGAGCAATCATGCCGGCTCGCGCTCCGGCTTCTATCGACATATTGCAAATAGTCATCCGGCCTTCCATGGAAAGACCGGCAATCGTTGCGCCACGGTACTCGAGCACATGCCCTGCGCCACCACTCGTCCCAAGCTCGCGGATGATCACCAAAATCAAGTCTTTTGCCGTAACCCCAAACGGCAACGTCCCTTCCACTGTGACAGCGCAAGTCTTCACACGCACTTGTTGCAAGGTCTGCGTCGCAAGCACATGTTCCACTTCAGAAGTACCGATACCAAACGCCAAGGCCCCAAATGCACCGTGCGTCGCAGTATGACTATCCCCACACACAAGAATCGAACCAGGATGCGTGAACCCCTGCTCCGGCCCCACTACATGCACAATGCCTTGACGGTCATCGTCAATATCAAAAAAATATTCTATTCCCGCGCCCAACACATTTTGCCGCAGAGTGTCAACCTGGAGACGCGAAATTGGATCCGACCATTCTCCCTCACGATTCACGGTCGGCACGTTGTGATCAGGAACCGCCATCGTGCGCTCGGGACGCCGAATTTTCCGCCCCGACAGCTGAAGCCCCGCAAAAGCCTGTGGCGAAGTCACNTCGTGTACCAAATGGAAATCAACATACAAAAGGTCAGGTTCACCTTCTGCAGAATGAACCAGGTGCGACTGCCAGATCTTCTCGTAAAGCGTCTGAGGCTGCATNGATGCCTCTCTCGTCATCTCATCATACGGGCGCGTAATCCACGAGCAGCCTGGTCCAGGTATACACAATCCCAACAGACACCGCTAGGCAGACAACACTAAACTCATTGGCCACTCGGGGAAGACCCCCATTTTGGCGCGGCGAAAGCAACACGGCCAATGAGTTTCCCAAACCTCATGCAGCCTGCCCGTTCTTCTTCGCCCCCGCTGGTCCTTCGATACGCCCTCAACACCTGATTCCCGGTCTTTGCTCGGCCGTCACGTCCCCAACTGCCCCAGGGCCGCTCTCCCCTTTTCTCATTCTGTCAGAATCTCCCTCACGATCTTTGAAAACCTGGTTTTGTTGCATCAACGCATGCGAATCGGCGAGGATACTAAAGACGATCAGCCACATTGGGACAAGGACAGGGGAGACCGTGGCCCAGCTCACCTTCGCCGACGTACTCGAAACTGCAGCAAAAGTCCGGGGAGATGCCCCGGCCATAAGTCACCAAGGAAAAACGCGTTCCTGGGCAGACCTCAACCGGCGCGCAACAAATCTCGGTGCACATTTTCTCGAAAAAGGACTTTCCNCTCAAGGAAAAGTTGCGATTTACACGTACAACCATATGGCGTACAACGAAACTGTCTTCGCGATCGCCAAGGCAGGAGGCACCCATGTCAACGTGAACTACCGTTACATGGAAGAAGAGCTGCAATATCTGCTCGAAAACGCCGACACCGAATTCGTTATTGTACACGAAGATTTTNTCGACCGTCTCGCGAAAGTCCTGGGAGGACTCCCGAAAATTAAGGAAGTTCTCGTTCTCAACGACAGTGGANGTGCCACACACGAACGCATCTCCGGCGCACTCGACTACGACACTCTCGTTGAAATTCCAGCACCTGCCAATGTGCAATGGCCGGAACGTTCACCAGACCACCTCATGTTTTTGTACACTGGCGGCACTACCGGAATGCCAAAAGGCGTCATGTGGCGCCAAGGAGACCTCCTCGACAAACTCGGCGGAGGCCTTGCCGGAGCAGGCCCATCCTCTCTCGAAGAACTCGAAAACTCCTTGTCAAGCGGCTTTGCTCCCCGCATGCTTGTCGGCGTCCCGCTCATGCACGGCACCGGCTGGTTCACCTCTCTCACCTGCCTCTTCGGAGGGGGAACAACCATATTCCTGGACGACACGAAACATTTCAAACCCGCCGACTTCTGGACGGTAGTAGAGCGGGAGAAGCCCTTCGGCGCCAGCATCGTAGGCGATACTTTTGCACGACCGCTCCTGCGAGAGCTTCGCGAAAGTGAAAAAAAATACGACCTCTCCTCTCTCATCATGATGGTCAGTTCAGGCGTCATGTGGAGCGAAGAGACAAAAAAGGGTCTGATCGAATTCATGCCCAGCCTTATGATCGCCGACGCGTTCAGTTCCTCGGAAGCGCTCGGCATGGGGACATCAATCACTACCGCCGCAGGAACCATGAAAACAGGGAAATTCATGGTCACCCCACACACGAGACTCTTTGATGAAAGCCTTGAACCAATCGAGACTGCGCCTGGAGCGCAAGGCATGGTTGGCGCCGGAGGCGGACAGCCTGTCGGGTATTACAAAGACCCAGAAAAATCAGCGAAAACATTTGTTAATGTAGACGGCGAGATCTTCTCCATACCAGGTGACTGGGCTGAGGTCGCAGAAGACGGAGTCACCCTAAACCTTCTCGGACGAGGATCGGTATGCATTAATACCGGTGGCGAAAAAGTGTTCGTCGAAGAAGTCGAAGAAGTCATCAAAACCTACGACAATGTGAAAGACGTGGTCGTCGTAGGCATCGATGACGAACGATGGGGACAAGCCATCACTGCCGTCGTCTCCACCCTTTCCGGCCCTCCAGCAGAAAACATGGAAACAAACCTGATTACACACGTAAAAAATCACCTTGCCGGCTATAAAGCCCCCAAGCACGTGGTATTTGTAGACAGTGTCTACCGGTCTCCTTCTGGAAAAGCCGACTACAAAGCCACCAAACAAACAGTAATCGATGCCTTGAGCAGCAGCTAAAACAAGGCACTCNTCCTCCGCCGTTTGCTGGAACAGCCAAAGAAAAAACGGCAAAAAAATGNAAAAACCTGCCTTCATTCCGGCAGGAAAAACAAGGCGAAAAGGCAGCAGGCAAACTTTTCTGTCCTGCGGTTTTTTGCCTTTTCGCCGGACCTTTTCCTGCCGGAATACGCGAAAACAGATTTCCCCTCTGCCCATTTTCTTCCCACACCAAACACCAAGAAACCCAACGCGTCGACAAGACCTCTAACCAATGTTCCTCTCGCGCCGATGGAACATAAAGAAAATCAGCACCCATTCTGGAGAGCTATTCTGGACGGGCCTCCCAAACAACCGCCCCTAGCCTGTCCAGAGCGCACGAGGGAGAGTTGCCACGAAACGGGTCACGTATCTCGTCATCGCTGACGAATGGCACAAAGATGTGATCGTCGGATCGTTCGACAGTTTGATCACCGCACAAAACGCTGTCAACAATTACCGGTCACAAGCAAAGGATCCATTTTGTTGGATTGAACAAAGCATTCATCTTGCCCATGAAACACAGCCGGTCTTTACTCCATAGCATCGTTCTCCGCCCTTGTCCTCATGTCCGCAGAAAACTTTCGCCAACACCAGCCTATTTCCCACGACTCAACGTCAACCCTCCCACCTGTCTACACTCCGTGCAAAAACCTTTCTTTTCCTTTTCTCTGAGGACTCGCACAGTGAACCGGTCCACACCGCCTCATCCACCAAACAAAGGCGCCATCAAGAAGCCCCTTGGCCCCATGCCTCATGCTCCAGCGACTCCCCACGAAAAATCCGCGAAAGAATCCGCGAAAGAAAAACCTGCGCACAATCCCACCGACCGGACAACACTCATTCCGCGTCACTTTCCACGTCGCTATGGAGTGATCGGCACCGGAGCAGTCGGCGGTCTCTATGGAGGATATCTACAAAAAGCAGGAGCTGAAGTCCACTTTCTCGCACGGAACGACTTCGCTTCCCTACGAGACCACGGGCTGCACATCCGCTCCGAAGAACCAGGGACAGCAGACATTCACCTCCCACAAGTGAACGTCCACAATTCCCCCCATTCCATGCCTCCTTGCGACATTCTCCTGGTGGCACTGAAAAGTACCCAGAACCACCTGCTTGGGACACTACTGCCTCCGGCTCTTGCACCAGGAGGAACCGTTGTCATCCTTCAAAACGGTTTCGGAAACGAGGAAGTAGCACGCAAAGAGATCGGCAATGACGATGTCATCCTGGTGGGGGGACTCTGTTTTTTGTGTGCCCAAAGAACTCAGCCCGGAACCGTACGCCATCTTGCCTATGGCAACGTTACCCTTGGCGCGTCCTCTCGCGCGTCTTTGAAAGACAACAGCCTTTCCAAGAAACGTTCGGCAAAATCGTCCGAAAGTATACAAAACATCTGCGCGGACTTTCGCGCCGCAGGTATTATTATCGATACCACAAAAAATCTCGTCGCAGAGCGATGGCGCAAACTCGTTTGGAACATCCCCTTCAATGGGCTGAGCGTGCTCCTCGACGCCAAAACTGACGAATTGCTGGAAAACACAGACAGCATGGCCCTCACCGAAAAACTCATGCAAGAAACTGTGACCGCTGCGGCGTCTTGCGGACACAAAATCCCCGAATCCCACATCCAGAAAATGATGGACCTCGCTATTGCGATGCCTTCTTACGCGCCCAGCATGAAGGTGGATTTCAACGCGGGCCGCCCTCTCGAAATAGAAGCCATCTACGGGGCCCCCCTCCGTGCAGCACACGCTGCTGGAGCCTCACTCCCTACAATCGAGACATTGTACTGGCAGCTTGGTTTTCTTGACCATCGCATCCGCCAACAACACACATAACAGATATGGAAACGTTGGCCCATCTCCCTTCACTCCGACAGAAAACTCACAACCCTTTGAGCGAGAAAAAAAACGGCAACACTGCAATGGGGGAACACTTACCCGACAAAAGCATCCAGAACAGATCCTGCAAGAGAAAATGCACTGCACGCTTTTCGTATGAAGCAGAGCACACACTCTGGTACAACAACCCTACGCAACCGGCACAAACCGTATAGGCGATACAACCAGGGGTACAATAGGGGCACAAACAGCGATAGAAACAGGAGTACAGACAGTGCAGAGAACACTGCCTCTCGTCCCCGTGGAAAATAACAGTACAAGGCGCTGAGAAAATGACGGATCAAGTCAAAAGATATGCCCAGCACCATACTCATCCACACTGAGACCTGCGCGAAAGCCGGTATCCACGCTCACATGGACACCCCACCCCCAATAACAAAATCACGTGTACAACACCGCCGGGTCTCTCCATCTATTCAGACACCCGCTCTTTTTTGTTTTTCTCCCGAAACCCTGCTCCGAGAGATCAACAATGTCTAGTACTTTTCCATCTGGACCAGCCCCTTCGCATTCCACGCTCAAGGGTCTCTCACTCGNAGAAGTTCGAGAGCGGAACCTTCATGGCAAAAGAAATACGACAGACCACCGTCCAAGTCAGACCGTTCGCCAGATCGTTCACACCAATATTTTCACGCGCTTTAACGCGATTCTCGGCACGCTTCTCGTCATTACGCTCATCCTCAACCCACTGCAAGACGCCGTCTTCGGCATCGTGCTCGTCGCAAACGCCCTGATCGGCATCGTGCAAGAACTCCGAGCAAAACACACACTCGACCGTCTCACAATGCTGGTCATGCCAAAAGCCCAGGTCCTCCGCTCATCTGCCCTTGTCGAAATTCCTATAGAAGAAATTGTCCTNGACGACATTATCTATGTTCGCGCAGGCGATCAGTTTCCCGTTGATGGCATTGTTCTTGCATCTGAAGGAGTTGAGACAGACGATGCTCTCTTAACCGGAGAATCTGATCCTCAAACAAAAAAGATCGGCACCGAAGTCCTCTCCGGTGCTTTTGTCGTTTCCGGCAGTGCATACATACAGGCCACGCGAGTAGGGGCAGATTCTTACGCCAACCGGCTCACAGAAGAAGCACGGCAGTACCAGCAGACCCAATCTGAACTACGGACAGGCATCGATCAGATTCTGCGATATGTGACCTACGCGATTTTTCCTTGTGCTGCACTTCTCATTATCAGCCAAACCCGCACTTACGACACATTGGAAGACGCAGCAGCAGGCACAATCGCCGGAATTGTGGCAATGGTGCCAGAAGGACTGGTTCTTCTCACCAGCATGACTCTCGCCATCGCAGTTATCCGACTCGGCAATCGGAAAACTCTCGTCCGGGAACTTTCCGCTGTCGAGGCACTGGCCCGCACGGACACGCTTTGTCTCGACAAAACAGGCACCCTTACGCAGGGGGGCATCATCTTTGATGACCTCGTCTTTCTTCCTTCTACGACGAAGGAAGAAAGACCGGCATGGCAAATAGAATCCCAAGAAACGTTNCCTTCTCCCAGCTTTTGTGCTACTTACGCGTCTTCCGGATCGAACCCCGGCACAGCCTCTGGCACCAAGCACTCCTCTACCAATCGATATCTCGACATACCGACTCGGGACAAACAAGTGCATCATGCCCTGGGAGCACTCGCGGCAGCCGACCCCAGCCCCAACGCCAGCATGAAGGCGATTGCCAACACATTCGTTACCCCCGAAGGAGGAGATTGGAAACCCCAGGTCATCTCGCCCTTCTCTTCGACACGAAAGTGGAACGGCATTTCTTTTGCGAATGGGGAAACATGGGTCCTAGGAGCACCTGAGATCGTCGGGCGCCTTTCTCACGAACACACTACGAGAGAACTAGCGCATGCCGCGCAAGATCTAGCGAATACAGGAAAACGCGTACTCCTTCTCGCTCTGTCACAAAACCAACTCGAACCTGGAAAACTCCCCGAAAAACTTCTACCACAAGCGTTTATCCTGTTGAGCGAACGCCTCCGCAAAGACGCAAAAAAGACACTCGAATATTTCGGTACACAAGACGTCACTATCAAGGTTATCTCCGGAGATAACCCCCACACCGTTGCCGCCATTGCCCAACAAGTCGGCACACCGGGTCTCGACACGGCACAAGGCAAAACAGAAATAGACGCGCAACAATACCAAGACACTCCCCAAAAACTCGCTACCTTAGCGAACGAACACGTGATTTTTGGCCGAGTCACACCGCGCGAAAAACAGATCATGATACGCGGACTACAAAAGCATGGACACACCGTTGCCATGATAGGAGATGGCGTCAACGACATCCTCGCACTCAAAGAAGCCGATCTCGGCATCGCTATGGGCAATGGAGCAAATGCCGCAAAAGCTGTATCTCAGCTGATTCTCTTGGACAATCGCTTTGAGACACTTCCTTATGTCGTAGCTGAAGGACGGCGCGTTATCGCAAATGTGGAACGAGTCGCCACACTTTTCATCACAAAAACCATTTACTCTATAGTGCTCACACTCATTGTCAGCGCCATGATGACCCCCTTCCCTTTTCTCCCCCGACACCTCACCATCGTGGGCAGCCTCTCGGTAGGAATCCCAGCCTTTGTCTTGTCATTCGCCCCAAATAATCGACGCGTACAACCAAACTTCACACAACGTATCTTGCCTGTCACAATCCCCGCAGGCATCATCGCAGCACTCGTTACTTTAGTAGTCTATTTTTACTCGGAAGCACACGAGACCGTCCCCCTCATCCAAGCACGCACCGCAGCAACCATCACCCTCACCTGCATGGGATTTTCCGTCCTCAGAATTATCAGCCAGCCACTCAATCTCGTCCGAATATTTCTTCTCACAAGCATGATCGCATGCCTAGGGGCAACACTCGTCATCCCCATCCTTGCGAACTTTTACGCGCTGGAATCCCCACCCCAAAATGTATGGCTGGTCATGGCTGCCGCCCTCATCATCGGCAATATCGCCTTAAAATTCGCCTACCACCTCACTCAACGCCATACCGAAACCAGACTCCCCTCCGTCCCGATCTAACCTCCTCCCGGTTCTCCCGGTTCTCCCGGTTCTCCGGTTACTCCGGTACCCCCAAACCCGGCCTGACCCGACCCCGCAACCCCACGACCCGATGGGTGCACCACCCGCAACCAACCACCAAAACTGCACCCA
>JGI24723J26617_10000696_pt1 | contig 32144 bp, 31 predicted proteins | sample Cruoilmetagenom6_FD_26617 | JGI IMG/M metagenome (IMG submission 26617) | reverse complement strand
GTGTTAACGGCGCGAATGCGCCCGCCTGTCATGGCGGCCGCGACCAGGTAGGTCCCCGTTTCGATTCTGTCCGGCAATACCGGGTAGACCGTACCCCCGAGGCGATCAACACCTTGCACGACGATCGTGCTGCTTCCTGCACCTTCGATCTTCGCGCCCATACCGATCAGGAAATTGGCGAGATCCGTAACCTCCGGCTCGCGCGCCGCGTTCTCAAGCACGGTCTCACCATCGGCGAGGACCGCTGCCATCAGAAGGTTCTCGGTGCCGGTGACCGTCACCATGTCGAATACAATGTGTGCGCCCTTGAGACGATCCGCGCGCGCCTTGATAAAGCCCTCTTCAACGACGACGTCCGCGCCCATGGCCTGCAACCCGGCGACGTGGAGATTCACCGGGCGGGCACCAATTGCACAGCCGCCAGGCAGGGATACATCGGCCTCACCGAATCTCGCCACCAGCGGCCCGAGCACGAGAATAGACGCACGCATCGTTTTGACGAGCTCATACGGCGCCTGTGGACTATCAACATTGCTCGCGTCGATCTCCACCCCGGCCTTGTCATCCACCGTGACCTGCACGCCCATCATCTGGAGGAGCGAGAGCATGGTCGTCACATCCTTGAGGTGGGGCACATTACTTACCGTGACGGCTTCCGTGGCCAGCAGCGTCCCTGCGAGGATCGGCAACGCCGCATTCTTCGCGCCGGAAATCCTGACTGTGCCGGCCAGCTGATTGCCACCCGTGATTGACAGTTTGTCCATGACTCAGGCTCCTCCGCCCGCTGCCTGCCATTCGTCCGGGGTCAGCGCCTTGATCGACAGGGCGTGAATTTCATTACCCACGAGCGTACCCAGGCACTTGTAGACCAGCTGGTGCCGCGCCAGGGGCCGCCTTCCGGCAAACTCCTCAGCCACGACCAGCGCCTCAAAATGTGTATTATCTCCACTCATGACCTTGACGAGAGCGTCCTCGAATCCGGTTGCAATCAGTCGTTCAATTTCAGAAGGGTCCATGCCGGGAAAGTCCAGGTGATTTCAACGGCGCGCAGTGTAACTGTTATTTGATCGACGTCCCAACGATGAACGCCGATTTGTGTATCATAGCCGGCCCTTTGGCAATCCAACGTTTATGCTCGCCAATATCACTTTCGTAGTTGCAGGCCTGATACTCCTTATCTGGGGAGCAGACCGCTTCGTCCATGGCGCTGCAGCGTGCGCCCGGAACCTTGGCGTGGCACCGCTGATGATCGGCCTCACCGTGGTCGCGCTGGCGACCTCGGCCCCGGAGATTCTCGTGTCCATCGTCGCCGCGCTGGACGACCAGCCAGGGCTCGCGTTCGGCAACGCCATTGGCTCAAATATCGTCAATGTCGGCCTCGTGCTGGGCTTGACCGCCATGATCCGCCCGATCAAGCTGGAATCCGCCACGTTGCGGCGCGAGATGCCNGCCCTGCTGGCCGTGTCGCTGTTGACCGTGTCGCTGTTCCTCGACCAGTACCTGAGTCGCATCGATGGCGTTGTCATGCTCACGGGGCTCGTCATAGTCATGATCTGGCTTGCCCGGTTGGGCATGCGTTCGGCGGCTAACGACCCGATCAAGATCGATTACGAGGCTGAGATCCCCAGCGATGTCAGCATGAAGATGGCCATCGTCTGGCTGGCGGTCGGTCTTGCCATATTGCTGGTCGGCGCCAAGATGCTGGAGTTCGGCGCCGTCGAAATTGCCGAAGCCCTTGGCGTCTCCGAGGTGGTCATCGGCGTCACGATTGTCGCGTTCGGGACCAGCCTGCCGGAGCTTGCGGTATCGCTGGCCAGTGCGCTCAAGGGCGAGTACGGCCTCGCCATCGGCAATATCGTCGGATCGAATATTTTCAACCTGCTCGCCGTCATCGGCGTAGCGGCAACTATCGCGCCCTCGCCACTGGCGCCCACGGTTCTTAGTCTGCATATATTCGTGATGGTTGCGTTCACGCTGGTGCTATTCGCGATGACCTACGACTATGACGGCAAGGCACAGTTGTCGCGTCTCGAAGGACTCGCGTTGTTGCTCGCCTACATGGCGTACAACGGCTACGTGATCGCGCAGAACATTTAATACCGGCCTCGGTTAGAATGAAACGATTCGAATCGGTTGAGGGTCTGAGTTGCCTGACACGCTGACAAAGGACGAGTTGCTTGCGCTGGCTGCCAACGTTCTCGACATAGAAGCGCGCGCCGTCGACGCCCTCAAAGCCCGCCTAAACGACGACTTCGTTGCCGCCTGCGAACTCTGCATGGAAACCCCGGGACGCATTGTTGTAACCGGTATGGGCAAGTCGGGCCATGTGAGCAACAAAATAGCGGCAACGCTCGCATCGACGGGCACGCCCGCTTTCTTCATGCACCCGGCTGAAGCCAGTCATGGCGACCTCGGCATGATTACGAGCCAGGATCTGCTCCTGGCCATCTCCTATTCCGGCGAGACGGCCGAAGTCGTGACCATCCTGCCCGTCGTGAAGCGCATGGGTGCAAGACTGGTGTCGATGACCGGCAATCCGAAATCAACCATGGCGCAGGCCGCGGACGTTCATCTCGATATCAGCGTCGAGAAGGAAGCGTGCCCACTCATGCTCGCACCAACTGCGAGCACGACTGCGACGCTGGCAATGGGTGATGCGTTGGCCGTTGCCCTGCTTGAAAAACGCGGGTTTACAGCGGAAGACTTTGCTCGCTCCCACCCCAGCGGCAGCCTCGGCAAACGCCTGCTGCTTCGTGTCTCTGATGTGATGCGGACCGGCGACCGGATACCTGCCGTTAGCGCCGACGTAACGCTGCGCGATGCCTTGCTCGAAATGACAGACAAGGGGCTCGGCATGACTGCCGTTGTCGATGAACGAAATTCGATACGCGGTATCTACACAGACGGCGACCTGCGCCGCACGCTCGACACCGGTGCCGACATTCGGACCACGACAATTCGCGAGGTCATGCACACTAACTGCAAGACCACATCGGCCGATGTTCTGGCCGCCGAAGCATTGCACCTGCTGGAAGAAAACAAGATCACGTCATTACTCGTAGCCGACGACGATGGCATGCTCGTGGGCGCGTTGAATATTCACGACCTGTTCCGCGAGGGCCTGATGTGAGCAACGGCCTCGATACGCTTGGCAGAATTCGCCTCATCGCTTTTGATATCGACGGCGTGTTTACCGATGGCCGTTTCTACCTGTCCGACGAAGGCGTGGAAACCAAGGCCTTTCACACCCAGGACGGTTACGGCGTGCGCCGGTTGCTCGATGCAGGCGTCGCCGTGGGCGTCATCAGCGGACGTCATTCGCCGGCCGTCGAAAAACGCATGGCCGAGCTTGGTGTTCCCCATGTGATTCTCGGCTGCAAGGATAAAGTCGCCGCAATGGACGAGTTGGCCGCCAGCCTGGGGCTTACCGCCAGCGACTGCGCTTTTGTGGGCGACGACCTTCCCGACCTGCCGCTGCTGAAACATGTCGGCTTCTCTGTTGCCGTAGCGAATGCCGTGCCCGAATTGCAGGCGTATTGCGATTACGTCACGACCAGACCAGGCGGGTTCGGCGCAATACGTGAAATCTGCGACTTGCTGATTGCGGCGCGCACAAGCGACCACGGATGAGCCCTCGTACGATCACGCTGCTCATCGTGCTGACTGCCGCTGCGCTCGCCAGCTGGTACCTCGCGCGCAACAATCGCCCCGCCGACATCGACGAACGCCCTTATGACACGGCCCATCGAGGTTACTACCTCAAGTCGGCCCGCATTCTGGGTACCGGAGAAGACGGCAGCCTTTTGTATGAAATTGAAGCAGCGCATGCGGAACAGGAAGCGAAGGACAGGATCGAATTCACCGAGGTGCGTATTCGTTACTCCCCTGATTCCGACGTGCCGTGGGTTGTACATGCGGACGAAGCAACATTGCGCGAAGGCAGTCCCCGCATCGCGCTTCGCGGACATGTACGCGCATTGGGAAACGCCGGTGACGACGAGAATGAAACGGAGATCCGGACCCAGTACCTGGAATTTGATCCGGAGAACTTCGTCGCCGAGACCGACGAGCGTGTGCAAATCCGTATTGGCGCACGCAGCCTTACTGCGACGGGCATGCTAGCATCACTTAACGACAACAAGGTCGAGCTGAAATCCAACGTCCGAGGCAAAATCGCTCCCTAGGATGAATACCAAGAGAAACAAGACACCCGTCTGGATGTGTGCTGTTGCCCTGCTGGCAGCACCGCTGCTCGCGGCGGCGCAGGGCAACGATCTCGACATGCGCCTCCCGATGGACATCAATGCCGACAACACCTCGATTGACGGCAAGAACTCGATGATCATTTTCAGCGGCCTGACGCTGACCCAGGGTAACGTCAGTATCCAGGCTGACGAGGGCCGCGCGACTCGCATGGAACTCGAGGATGCGTCCTGGCACTTCTCAGGCAACGTGATCATCGACATCGGCGCCGGCCACATTGAATGCGACAGTGCCGAGCTCATGTTCGATGATTTCCGCCTGCGGCAGGCTGTCGTGAGCGGGACCCCGGCGCTGTACGACCTGCAACGGCCCGGTACCGAGGACATCACCCATGCCGAGGCCGGGCGCCTGAACTACGATGTTGACGCCGGCGTGATCGAGTTTTCCGAACAGGCGACGATCACAGAAGGGGGCAACCAGATCTCCTCCCACATGCTCGTCTACAACATTATCGAACAGCGTATCAACGCCGATTCAACGGGCGAGGATGACGATCGCGTTCGCATTACCTACACGCCGGCCAATGGCATCGACACGCCCGCCGACGAGAGCGAGACGTTGGAACCTGAAGACGAGAATAAATGAGCATTCTCAGCGTTCAGGACATTTCCAAGAGCTACAAGCTCCGCAAGGTCGTCAAGGGGCTCTCCATTGAGATCAAGAGCGGTGAAGTAGTCGGCCTTCTCGGCCCTAACGGTGCCGGCAAGACCACGGCGTTCTACATGATCGTCGGGCTCATCGCGGCAGACAGCGGCAACATTTTCCTGGATGGCAAGGACCTGACGGCACTACCGATGCACCGTCGCGCGAAGCTCGGTGTGGGCTACCTGCCGCAGGAAGCGTCGATCTTCCGCAAACTGACCGTGGAACAGAACATCCTGGCGATTCTCGAGAACCGGGACGACCTCGATCGGGCTGGCCGTGAGAAGGAGCTCGAGAACCTGCTCGACGAATTGCACGTGGGTCACGTACGCACGAGCCTGGGGATAAGCTTGTCGGGCGGCGAGCGGCGACGCGTGGAGATTGCACGGGCCCTGGCTGCCGATCCGCTGTTCGTCCTGCTCGACGAACCGTTCGCCGGCGTCGATCCGATTTCCGTTCTCGATATTCAGCGCATTATCCGGCACCTTTGCGAACGGGGCATCGGCGTACTGATTACTGACCATAATGTCAGGGAGACGCTCGGAATATGCGGGCACGCCTATATTCTCAGCGACGGCAGCCTCATCGCGGCCGGGTCACCCGAGGACATACTGGAAAACCAGCACGTTCGAGAAGTGTATCTCGGACAGGAGTTCAAACTCTGAGGCAAACTGTTCACACGCCGGCCTTGTACGTCGGTTTTTCGCCCATAGACTACGCTAAAGATGCTTAAACCTTCGCTGCAGCTAAAACTCGGTCAAACACTGACCATGACGCCGCAATTACAGCAGGCCATCCGCTTGCTGCAGCTTCCCGTGCTCGACCTCAACGCCCAGATCCAGGAAGCCCTGGAAGAAAACATCATGCTCGAGATGGAGGATCTGCCCGACGTCCCGAGTACGACAGCCGACACGACGGCCGAGGTTGAGACCATCAAGGCCGACGAACTCTGGGAGTCGCGTTCGAACGACCGCATCCAGGATGGCGGCTGGAACGGCGAAGGTCGGCCCATAAGCGAGTTTGCAGACGAGTCTGGCCAGTCGCTGCGCGACCACTTGATGTGGCAGCTCGAAATGGAGCATTTCACACCACGGGAAGTTGTCATCGGTGAGGCCATCGTCGACTCGATCAATGATGACGGCTACCTGGAAGCCGATTTAGAGGAGATCCTCGCCATCCTCGACGAGACGCCACCGGCATCCGTGCGTGAGGTTGAAAAGACTCTCGTCAAGATCCAGCGCCTTGACCCAATGGGCGTGGGTACCCGTAACCTGTCCGAATGCATTGTCCTGCAGCTCAGTCAGCTCGACTGGAAGACGCCGGGGCTGCAGCTTGCTATCGAAATCGCTGGCGACCATCTCGATCTTGTTGCCACCCGCGAATACGGCGAGCTGCGCCGCAGCCTGCGGACCAGCGAGGACGACCTCCACGATGCGCTTGCTCTGATCCGTGGCTGCAACCCAAGGCCTGGCGCTGCCGTCAGCTCCGCTGCCGCCGAATACGTCATTCCCGATGTCTTCGTTCGCAAGATCGACAATCGCTGGCAGGTCGAGATCAGCCCAACCGGCGTCCCGCGCCTGTCGGTCAACCAGCAATACGCAAAGCTGCTGCGAGGAAGTGGCGAACACGCCGTCCTCAAGTCGCAGCTCCAGGAAGCCCGCTGGCTGATTCGCAGCCTCGAGATCAGGAACGAGACTCTGCTCAAGGTCGCAACCAGCATCGTCAAGCGTCAGACCGAGTTCCTCGAACACGGTGACGAGGCCATGAAACCCATGGTTTTGCGCGACATCGCCGATGAGATCGGCATGCACGAATCAACGATTTCACGTGTTACGACCAACAAATACATGCACACGCCCCGCGGCGTCTTTGAATTCAAGTACTTTTTCTCGTCTCACCTGTCGTCCGCGAGCGGCGAAGACCAGTCCTCGACCTCGGTTCGCGCGAAAATCCGCAAACTGATCNGCGGCGAGAACGCGNCGAAGCCGCTAAGCGACAGCAAGATCACGAACTTACTAAAGGATGAGGGCATTTCGGTTGCGAGAAGGACGGTCGCGAAGTACCGTGAAGCCATGAACATTCCGTCGTCCAGCGAACGCAGGATTCGCGAGGCGCGGTAGAATAGTAATTAAGAAAACCACCATGAAGGAGGACAACCGGACTGTTATCCTGAACCCGCAGGCAAAACCAGAATCTGGGAGACCATTATGCAGTTGAATGTTTCAGGCCATCATGTCGAAGTTACTGAATCAATGAGAGATTACGTCGGTGCAAAAGTAGACAAGATAGGCCGACATTTTGACATCGTGTCTGACGTCCAATGTATCCTGACCGTCGAGAAGCTCCAGCACAAAGCTGAAGCCACAGCCAGCGTCAACGGAGGCACTATCTACTGCGATCACGTCGAAGAAGATATGTATGCCGCGATCGACGGGCTCGTCGACAAACTCGAACGGCGAGTTCGTAAGTACAAGGAAAAACTCGTCGATCACCACGCAAGAGACAAACACAAAGAACGATACGCCTGACCAACCGATCCCGGCGCGGCCCGCCAGGACCGCGCCGGTCGATCCCAGGCCCTTTCTGACCCCTATGCCACTTCAAGAAATCATCAAGCCCGATGGCGTGCTATGCAACGCAACGGCACGCAGCAAGAAGCATTGTCTCGAAATATTGAGCGAACTGCTGATCCGCAATATTCCCGATGTCGCGAGCGACGATATTTTCGAATGCCTGATCAGCCGTGAGCGACTCGGCTGCACAGGCCTCGACAAGGGTGCTGCCTTTCCGCACTGCCGGGTAAAAGGCATTGACGAAAGTGTCGCGGTGCTCATCAAGTTGTCGGAACCCGTCGATTTCGAGTCGCCGGACGGCGAGCCAGTCGACATCGTCGTTGGCATGATCGTCCCGGAAGAAGTCAACGACCAGCACCGCGAAGATGTGACGCTCATCACCCGGGTGCTGGCTGACGAGGGGCTCCGCGCCCGGCTACGTGAGATGAACAGCAGCAGTGACCTGTACAACGCGCTGATAAATGGCGCGGAGATGACATGCCAGGCGAACTGCGCCTGATTATTGTCAGCGGGCTGTCCGGTTCCGGAAAGTCCGTCGCCCTTCACGTCCTCGAAGATCTCGGCTACTACTGCATAGACAACCTGCCCGTGGGCCTGATGCTCGCAGCGGTCGACGAAGTCCGAGCCTACGGCGGCGATGCGCCGCAACTCCTGGCGGTCGGCGTTGATGCAAGAAATCGCACAGATAATCTCAGTGCGTTACCGGACTTGCTGCGCGAGTTACGCGACCAGAACGTCAAGACCGACATCATTTTCCTGCATGCCGATGACAAGATCCTGCTGCAGCGCTTTGGTGAGACCAGGCGTCGCCATCCACTCGCAGAACAGGGCACGCAGCTACGAGCAGCGATCGCATCCGAGCGTGCGGTGTTGTCCGAGGTCCAGTTGTCGGCGGACCTGATTATCGACACATCACAGACCAGCATTTACGAACTGGCTGACTCCGTTCGTTCGCGCGTCGACCGTCGTGCACCCGAATCGCTGTCCGTGCTCATTGAGAGTTTCGGTTTCAAATATGGCATCCCAGCCGATGCCGATTTCGTTTTCGATTTGCGCAGCCTGCCAAATCCCTACTGGACGATGGAACTGCGCGGCCTGAACGGCCTTGACGAGGAAGTGCAGCGGTTTCTCGACAAACAGGTCAAGTTCGTCGAGATGTTCGAGGATATTCGCCAGTTCCTGGGTCGCTGGGTGCCACATTATGAGAATGCCAATCGCGGCTACCTGACCATTGCGCTCGGCTGCACCGGTGGTCAGCACCGTTCCGTCTACATGACTGAAAAGCTGGCGGCGACGTTACGGGAACAACACGACCCAATTTTGACTCGCCACAACAGCTTGCCAGAGCATCGTATCCATCCGGACTAAGCTGCTAAACTCCGCGTCCATGGAAGCGAGAGAGCACACCAAGGCCAACCTCGAACTCCTCAGGGAGAAGCTCGACAGTGGTCGCATGCGGTCTGCCGGCATCATGGTAAACAGCCTGCACCCGTCTGAGGTGGCACGCCTGCTCGAATCGCTGCCACTCAAGGATCGTGCAGTCCTGTGGGAGATGGTCGATCAGGATCTCGAGGGTGACGTTCTCGTTGAAGTCGCCGAGGAAGTCCGCGATGGCCTTCTCGAGGGCATGGGAACGCAAGAACTCATCGCGGCCACCGAGGGTATGGAGGTTGACGATCTCGCCGACCTGGTCGCCGACCTTCCGGAATCCGTAACGCAGGAAGTCCTCGCCTCACTCGACAAACAGGACCACGAGCGTTTGCAACAAGTACTCGCATACGACGAGGAAAGTGCCGGCGGCATGATGAACGTCGATGTCGTGACCGTGCGTCCCGACGTTACGCTCGAAGTGGTAGCGCGTTACTTGCGTGTTGTCGGAGAAATTCCGGACGGCACAGATTCAGTCTTTGTCGTCAGCCGCGACAACACCTACGTCGGCTCACTGTTCCTGTCACGCCTCTTGACGCATGACCCGGAGATCATGGTGGCCAGCGTCATGTCGACGGACCTGATGCCGATCCCGGCACACACGCCGTCGAACCAGGTTGTCTGGGAGTTCGAGAACCGCGATCTGCTATCGGCCCCTGTTATCGATGACGACTACCGCGTGCTCGGTCGGATTACCGTCGATGACGTAGTCGATGTAATTCGTGACGAAGCGGAACATGCGCTCATGGGCGCCGTCGGCCTCGACGAAGAAGACGATATGTTCGCGCCTGTGTTCAAGAGCGCGACACGCAGGGCATTGTGGCTCGGCGTCAATCTTGGCACAGCGTTCCTGGCTGCGGCTGTCGTGGACCAGTTCAAGACAACGCTTGATGCCATCGTGCTCCTGGCCGTCCTGATGCCCATCGTGCCCAGCATGGGCGGCGTCGCGGGTACACAGTCGCTTGTCATCATTACGCGCGCCATTGCGCTCGGCCAAATCAACACGGCGAACGCTGCGGGGATTCTGCGCAAGGAACTACTCGTCGGCATATTGAATGGATTCGGCTGGGCGATCATCGTGTCGATGTTCACCTACTTGTGGATCGGCGACTGGCGAATCGGCGGCATTCTTGGCGGCGCCATGATCATCAACATGTTTATCGCGGCAGGTTCAGGCTATTTCATTCCTGTCACACTGAAACGCCTAAGAGTAGATCCGGCATTGGCCGGTGGCGTGGTACTCACGACGGTCACCGACGTCGTCGGCTACATGTCATTCCTTGGACTAGCCGCTATCTTCCTCATGTAAACGCGCTAAGGTCCTTCTTGATCCAGCTCGGTGCGAACAGCCGCGGTACTGCGGCACCGTTCACAAAGTCCAACAATTCGTCTTTTACCTTCATTGCATCCCGGTAGCCGAGATTTATGAGCTCACGCGTGTAGGCCTTCTCGAACAACAGGAAGCTCAACAAACGATTTTCACCCGGGTTGCTACCGCCCGCCCCGCGCAACAATGCGCGAATCGCGACCGGAAGCTCGGCTCGATGCTTGTGCGCGATGGCGCGCAAGTCTTCGCTCGGTACTATCAGCATCGTGTCGATCGGCCGCAGCGGCCGTCCGCTGCGCCTGTCGCCCCCCGGGGGGGCCGTATCGAGCATTTCATTGATACGGGTGATTCGTTCAAGATCAGAATACAAGCCATCCATGAAAAGCGTGTCGAGCATATAGCCGGCAATCTGTGCAAAACTCGGCGGCTCCGCGGCGACCTCGGGATCCTGGCCGCCGGTCTCGTCACGAATGCCGACCACGAGGATCCGGTCCGCACCGAGGTGGACGGCCGGACTAAGTGGCGTGGCCTGCCGCATGGCACCGTCGCCAAAGAACTCCTTGCCGATTCGCACCGGCGGAAACACCATGGGCACCGCGATTGACGCCATAAGATGATCGAGATTAAGTTCGAGTCGCTTCCCGCGTCGCCGCGTGCGGTCCCATCCGCCAAGCTCGGGCCGCGCTTCAAAAAAAGTTGTCGAACGTGCCGAGGCGTAGCCGGCTGCCGTCACGGCCACGGCATCGAGATGCCCGGCTTCAATTCCATCCTGAATTCGCGGGAAATGCACGTTGTCACTCAACAACGAACGCAATGGCGCGTTGTCGAGCAACGACCTGGGTGTACCCACCAGCCAACCGCCAAGGACAAGCGATGCCATCCAGTGCAGGCTGCTCTTAAGCATGGTCAGATGGTCGGTCTTGTACACGTGGTGGCAGCGAAAGTGCCCCCAGACACGTTCCAGTTCCGCCACGGCCGTGCGGAAATTCCGGGCACGTGATGCCAGCACCACCGAATTAACCGCGCCTGCCGAGGTACCGCTAATCACAGAAAACGGGTTCGGTCGGCCGCGCGGCGTCAATTCCGCCAGCGCCTTGAGGACACCGACCTGAAAGGCCCCACGTGCGCCGCCGCCCGGCAGCACAAGCGCGGTTCTGGTTTTTTCCAGGGGGCCGCTCACACTGTAATGCCAAAGAGATTCTTCGCCATGGTATAGATCGTATTATAATGCATGTCCAGAATACGGACCCGTATCATGAAACGAAAGATTATATTTGCCGTCGTTTCCGCCCTCCTGGCGGCCGCTATCGCCAGCTTCACCTCGCTGGGCCTTGCAAATGACCAGGTCACCACAGGCAATGCCGCACCGGAATTCGAGCTCTCGGACCAGAACGGCCAGCTGCATTCACTGGAGGATTACCGTGACCAGTGGATCGTTCTCTACTTCTACCCGAAAGACGAGACACCGGGCTGCACTACCGAGGCCTGCGAGTTTCGCGACAATATCTTCGCATACCGTGACCTCAATGCGCAGATCCTGGGCGTCAGTCTCGATGACGAGGATTCACACAAGGCGTTTGCCGAGAACCACGGCCTGCCCTTTCCGCTACTTGCGGACGTGGACGGCGATGCTTCGACTGCCTACGGTGTGAAGACCCGCATGTTCGGCATGACAGTGGCCAAGCGGCAGACATTTATCATCGGGCCGGACGGCACCATCGCAAAGCACTACGAGACTGTGAAACCCGCCGTGCATGCTGAACAGGTCCTCGCTGACCTCAAAGAACTCTCTTCCCCGACCCCGTAGGCGGCAACACCCCAAGGGCGCGGTATCTTGCTGGCGACAGCTGCCTGAACGTCTGCTTCACCCCCGACACCGGCCGCTCTAGCAACTGCTTTCGAGGTATCATGAGCTTCTGCTGTTGACCCAAAGCGGACATCGACGTTTACGAATCCAAACCTCACTGGCAGGCATCTTAATTACGATACGGCCCACGCTTGGGTCAGCGATTGATTAGGAAATCAAGGAATGCCTAGCCTGAATCTGCGAACAGTGGTTAGACTGTCGATGCTTCGAGAGTCGATCAAGAATTTCATCTTCGTCATCGTTTTGTTGAGCGCGATTGGAGCATCGCACGCGGACGAACGAATCAGTCCGAAAACCAATTATCTCGAATTGGCTGCCGCCATAAATGCGACGATGCGTACCTATCACTATAATCCGGAAGAGCTGGACACGCCTGAATATCTGCGAATTGAGGAAGCGATCTCCGCGCTGAGCAAGTCAGTCACATCGGATGAAGAGTTTACTGAGGGCTTTCGGGACATTTGGTCGAATGGCCCGTTCTCGCATGTCACGATCAACGATGCACAGCAGTCGGCCGATGATCTCGCAGACTATCTGGATACGATGCGCATTGGCGGTGGAGGTGCGTCGCTGGGCTGGCAGGGCAATGTCGCGATTTTGACCGTAAACACGATGATGGGGCTCGACACTATTGAGGAGATAGATGCCGCATACGCAGCGATCGCTGAAGGAGACGCCTCAGGCCTTATCATTGACCTTCGAGAGAATGGTGGCGGCGCTTTCGCAGTCCTGCCGCTCGTGTCTCACTTACTGGCTGAGCCATTCGATGCTGGAGGTTTTGTTTCCCAGCCCTGGAATACTGCACACGACCGCGAGCCGAACAAAGCCGATCTTGAGGCAGTTGAGCCTTGGGAAGGCTGGTCTGTTAGGACTTTCTGGGCTGACGTCCAGACCAACCCCATTACGCGCATATCTTTTTCGCCGACCGAACCCGTTTTCGATGGGCCCGTCTACATTTTGACGAGTAAACACACCGCGAGCGCAGCCGAACTGGCAATCGATGCACTGAGAGTTGCTGATCGGGTAACGATCATCGGCGAAAGAACCGCCGGTGAAATGCTCTCTCAGACNATCTTCGACGTTCCGGGTGGGTTCCATCTAAGTTTGCCGATTGCGGACTACTATTCTGTCGTCAATGGTCGGATTGAGGGTGTCGGCATTGAACCCGATATCGAGGTGGAGGCAGCGCACGCGCTTGATACTGCCCTGGAGTTTTTCAAGGACTAAGGCGCTTGAGTGTCCGCTTGTTACAAGCAGACACTCCGAGTTACCGCGGTAACTTAATTTCCAATACGCTCAACAATCCTCCGCGTGGAGGGTTTGCCCAAATCTACTTTGAGATTCGCGCGTACAGATCTTCCCGCGGGAGGGTCGGGATTAGAGCTAGTGCAGCTCCCGGATCGCGTCATCCAGGCCCGCAATCGTCAGCGGGTACATGCGGTCACCCATCAGTTCACGGATGAGTTTCGTTGATGGCGTGTAGTCCCATCGCTCTCGCGGCTCCGGGTTAAGCCATACCGCCTTCGGATAGGTGTTCAGGAGGTGCTTGATCCACACGGCACCGGGCTCCTCGTTCCAGTGTTCGACGCTGCCGCCCGCATAGACAATCTCGTACGGACTCATCGTCGCGTCGCCAACGAAGATCAGTTTGTAATCTGAACCGTACTTGTGCGCGATATCCAGCGTCGGCGTTTTTTCCGAGTGCCGACGTCGGTTGTCCTTCCACAGGCCCTCGTAAATGAAGTTGTGGAAGTAGAAATACTCAAGATGTTTGAATTCCGTGCGCGCCGCCGAGAACATCTCTTCGCAAATGCGAATATGGTCATCCATGGACCCGCCAATATCCAGGCAGAGCAGTACCTTGATAGCATTGTGCCGCTCCGGGACCATTCGGATGTCGAGCAAGCCCGCATTGCGTGCAGTCTTGTCGATCGTATCTTCCAGATCGAGCTGGTCCGCCGCACCTTCGCGCGCGAATTTCCGTAGTCGCCGCAGCGCCACCTTGATGTTGCGTGTGCCGAGTTCGAGCGAGTCGTCGAGATTGCGATAGTCACGCTTGTCCCATACCTTGACTGCGCTGCGATTGCGCGAGCCCTCCTGTCCGATCCGTACACCTTCAGGGTTGAATCCGTAGGCACCGAACGGCGAGGTTCCCGCCGTACCGACCCACTTGTTGCCGCCTTCGTGGCGCTCGTCCTGTTCATCGAGTCGCTCCTGCAGCGCCCTCATCAACTCTTCGAATCCGCCCATCGCTTCGATCTGGGCGCGTTCTTCCTCAGTCAACATGAGTTCGGCCTGACGACGCAGCCACTCCTCGGGAATCTCCTGAAAAAGATCGGCAAGCGAATCCTCGACACCCTTGAAGTAAGCACCGAATATCCGGTCAAAGCGATCAAGTTCAGACTCGTCCTTGACGAGCGTCGTGCGCGCGAGAAAATAGAAATCATCAACGCTTTGGCCAGCCAGGCCTTTGTTCATCGCCTCGAGCAACGTCAACAGTTCCGTAATCGACGTCTTCATACCACCTTCGCGAAGCATGTAGAAAAACGGCAACAGCATGACGTTACTGCGGGTTTGTACGGCGGTCCAGGAACACCAGTTGCTCGAACAGGTGTACGTCCTGTTCGTTCTTCAGCAGTGCGCCATAGAGCGGCGGGATGGCATTGCGGTTGCCTTCACCGCGCAAGGTTTCAGGCGGAATATCCTCTGCCAGCAAGAGTTTAATCCAGTCAAGCAGCTCGGACGTCGATGGTTTCTTCTTCAGGCCACGCACGTCGCGCACCTTGTAGAACGCGTTGAGCGCCTCGGCGAGCAGGTTCTTCTTGAGGTTCGGGAAATGCACGTCCACGATCTCCGCCATCGTGTCCTGATCCGGGAACTTGATGTAGTGGAAAAAACAGCGACGCAGGAACGCGTCCGGTAGTTCTTTCTCATTGTTGCTCGTGATCACGATGATCGGCCTGTGTTTTGCCTCGACCAGCTTCTTCGTTTCATAAACGTAGAATTCCATGCGGTCGAGTTCACGCAACAAGTCGTTCGGAAACTCGATGTCGGCCTTGTCAATTTCATCGATCAATAAGACAGGTTGCTCGTCAGACTCAAAGGCCTCCCAGACCTTACCGCGTACGATGTAGTTCGCAATGTCGTGGACGCGATCGTCACCCAGCTGCGAGTCGCGAAGGCGTGCCACGGCATCGTATTCGTACAGACCCTGCTGGGCCTTGGTCGTCGACTTGATATGCCATTCGTGCAGCGGCTTGCCCAACGATCGGGCCACTTCGATAGCGAGCTGCGTCTTGCCGGTTCCGGGCTCACCCTTTACGAGAATCGGGCGCTCGAGCGTAACAGCGGCATTGACGGCCATCGTCAGGTCGTCAGTCGCGATATAAGAACTCGTACCGGTGAATTTGTTGTCAGCCATTAACCTGTCCGTACGGCCTCGGGCCAACTATCTTACCGCCTGTCGGGCGTAAGCGTCAGGGAATAAGCAGCCGTGCCTGGCAGGTACGGATTGGCGCGCCCATCGACCCAGTCTTCATGACCACGCCCGAAAAATTCGGACAGCGGGTGCGCACTCTGGCTCGTGGGCATATGCAGGATGCTGCTGGCCTCATCACCCGGGTAAACCGCGAAACGTTCCGATGCGCCAAATGACGGGCCTTGTGCCTTGGGCATATCGAGATCGCCATTCAACTGGTCTGCCGGCATGTCCAGGTAGCTTCCCAGCACCGGAATGTTGCGGCTCAACGGGTGTCGTATGGACGCCGTGTTCACCTCACCCCAGGTCCTTTCGGACAACGGCCCGTCGAAGTTACCGGTCAACCATGCGATGTTCTGTTCGACGGCGGCAATCATGAGTTCCTGCCAGGACTCGTAGTCACTGGGCAACAGGTGTGCGGGCCGCACCGTCACCACGGACCACAAGGGCCCTTCGAACTGATTGCTGAGGCGCAACCGAACGTCGTCGCCGTAGGTCGCCCAGGCTGGCGCCATCAGCGCATGGAACACGCGACGTTCGACCTCGAGCCGGAAGGCACGAACCAGGCGGTAACCGACGGAATCGGGTACGGCCCGTGGAATCCAGTTCTCCACGAGATCACGGTATTCGCCGAGCGCCGGATTGGCCGCGACGGCGTCTGTGTCCAGAACGTCGAGAAGAAGAATGCGCCACCGAGACAGGAAGAGCGCGCGATCATCGTACTGGATCGCCAGCATATCTTCGGGAGCAAACACGTCCTTCGCGAACAGGCCGTCGCGAATCTGGCTCGCCCGGGCGCCCAGGTCGTAGCCGCCGTCACCAACGACGCGCAGTGCATCCGCGTCGGTCACACGAGCATTCGCCGTCCAGATGCGGCCGCTCTCCGGGTTCATCACGCGCGGGTACTCGGATGGGTCAAGCCAGCCCTGCCAGCCGTGCTCGGTACTCCAGTCGGCGGGAAGCATCGGGTCGAAATCGGTCTTACGGGGAATCTGGCCAGCAATCGTCCAGCCTATGTTGCCGCCCGCATCCCCTGTCACGAAATTTTGCGGCGGCATCGACATCGTATTCGCAACGTCCAGCGCGTCTGCAACCGATGCCACGGTCTCGAGATCGAGCAGCCGCAGATTCAGGCCTTCGGGCTTGTGTGCAATCCAGCTCACGGCGATCTCACCGTCGGGATACTCGATATCGTCGACAACCGGACCCCATATCGTCTCGCGGATCGTGTACTCGACATCCTCGGCGTCCTTGACCTTGATCGCTTCAACGATCGTCTCGAATTCCCGATCGCCATCAGGCGTCTTGTAGGTGCCTTCTTGATCACCGGGTTTCAGCAGGACAGCATCCGTCCAGTCGCCGTAGCTGTTCGTGTAGCCCCACGCAACCTTTGTGTTGCTCCCGCTGATTACAAACGGCGCACCTGGCAACGTCACGCCCGTGACGTCAAGGCCACCCTGCCCTGCAATGCGCAGTCGCGCCTGGTACCAGATATTCGGCACGTTGTGCCCAAGATGCATATCGTTAGAGACGAGCGCCCTGCCGTTGCTCGTCAGGGCACCGGACACCGCCCAGTTGTTGCTGCCGCGCAGCGGGTACCGTCCCTGCTCATTAGCGGGCGGTGCCTGGTCGGCAACATGTCGAATTGAATAGACATCGGCAGGCGGTATCGGGGCGGCCGTGCGTGCCTCGCCCATGATCGGGGCATCCCAGGAGGTCCCCTGCGGGTACATCCACGCGTAGACCTCGACAGGCAGGACACGATGTGCGAGTCCACGCCGTGTTTCTTTGGTTGCGCGAGAGTCATTGAGCTGCATGTACATCGCATACACCGCAAGCAGGGAATCTTGTGCCAGCCACGGCCGAGGCTCTCTACCCAGTACGAAATACTCGAAAGGATCCGTATCGAGCGAAGCCATTCCTGCATTGACGCCCGCCGCATACGCCTCCAACACTGCCCGCTCGACGTCCGTTGTCGCTTCGTAGACAACCTGCGCGCGCGTGCGGAAGCGATGAAATCGGTAGCGTTTGTCGACGTCGATTGCCGCAGCGCCCACCAGTTCCGACAATTCGCCCGCCGCCTGACGGCGAATCAGGTCCATCTGGAAGAATCGATCCTGCCCGTGCGCAAATCCTGTTCCAAACGCGAGATCGCGACGGCTGGCTGCGGTGATGACCGGTATGCCATCCACATCGCGTTCGATCGTTATAGCATCGTGGATCCCGTTGACCAGCAATTCGCCATCAAGAACGGGGAGGCTCGCTCGCAGACCGAACCACGCAACGATTGCGGCGACCAGGACGAGGGCCGCAGTCCCGGCGAGAACTCGGACGATCGGCCGCTTCATGATGCGGCCTGGACGGTAACGACCTTCATCGCGTTCGTACTGCCCTCGACTCCATCCAGGTCGCCTTTGGTAAATATGACGATGTCGCCCGCCTCAACGTGGCCGCCCTGCAACAGGACTTTGAAAATGTCCTGATAGAGGCTTCTCGGATTGCCCGTATCGATCTCAAACTCAACGGGATAAACGCCGCGATACAAGGCGACGCGGCGGCTCGTTCCTTCATGCGGCGTTAGCGCATATATAGGAATATCGGAACGAATGCGCGACATCCACCTTGTGGTAGATCCTGATTCCGTCAGCGCGATGATGGCTTTGACGGACATGTGATTAGCGGTGTACATCGCGGCCATGGCAATGGCCTCATCGGCTCGATCAAAATGATCGTTCATGCGATGACTCGTTCTGCCATGTGGCAGCGGGAACTTCTCGGCGCCGACGCAGACCTCGGCCATGGCCTTGATTGACTTGTTCGGGTGTTTCCCAACGGCGGTTTCGCCCGACAGCATGACGGCATCGGTGCCATCGATGACGGCGTTGGCCACATCGGATACCTCGGCACGAGTCGGAATCGGGTTCTCGATCATCGACTCCATCATCTGCGTAGCGGTGATGACTATCTTGTGTGCCTTGCGCGTCTTGCGAATCAGCTTCTTCTGAATACCGGTAAGTTCCGCGTAGCCCATTTCGACACCGAGATCGCCCCGCGCCACCATGATGACGTCAGATGCATCGATGATCGAGTCAATATCGTCAACTGCCTCCGAGCGCTCGATCTTGGCAACGATCAGACCTTCGCCGCCTGCTTCTTCGAAGAGCTTGCGTGCTTCAATAATGTCCGCGCCACTGCGTACGAACGACACAGCGAGGAAATCACACTCGAGCTCCGCCGCGAGCTTGATGTTCTCGCGATCAACGTCGGTCAATGCCGGCGCAGACAAACCGCCGCCCTTCAGATTGATGCCCTTGTGATCGGAGAGGATGCCGTCATCGACAACTGTCGTATGGATGCGCGTGCCCTCGACGCGATCGACCTGCAGCGAGATAAGGCCATCATTCAGGAGCAGCGTGTCGCCCTCCGTGACGTCATCGTGGAGTGTGTCGAGTGCGACACCGACACCCTGATTCGTACCGTCACTCAAGCCAAGTGTGCTATCGAGGAAAAACGACTCGCCGGAGCGCAGGTGTGTGCTGCCCTTTTCGAATCGCATCACCCTGATTTTTGGTCCCTGCAAGTCGCCGAGCAATCCTACGTCCCGACCACATTCGGCCGCAGCCTCGCGGAGTCGGCGGGCACGCTCGCGGTGATCATCGGCGCTGCCATGCGAGAAATTCAGGCGGGCCACATCGAGACCCGACCGGATCATCTTGCGCAGCGTTTTGGGTCGTTCCGACGCTGGACCCAGCGTGGCGACAATCTTGGTTCGTCTCAGCATGCGCGAGATTATTGCACAGCTTTGTTACAGAAAGTGCTGCGAATGCCTCGCAAGGCCTTTCAGTTGTAACGTTTCGGGTCTATCCTGCGCCTATGCTAAATCGCCGCCACTTCCTGCAGAGCATCGCTGCTGCAGCCGTCACACCTGTCGTCACACAAGCCTGTGCTACATCGCACGCCGCCCAGGCCTACCTGGTTTCCGACCCTCGCAAAATCTTCGACCTGCCGCCTGGCTTTAGCTACAGGATTGTCTCGCAGGCCGGAACGGAGATGAGTGACGGCCTGCAGGTGCCCGGAAAGCACGACGGCATGGCGGCGTTCGCTGGCGAGAACGGTCGTATACGACTCGTTTGTAATCACGAGATCCAGCCTGAGGACACGGTATATAACAATCTTCGGGAGCGTTTCCCAACGCTGCCTGAAGAAACAAAAGCCAGGTTTTATGATCGCGGCGCAGACCGTACACCGGGTCTCGGCGGCACGACCACAACCATCTACAACCCTGCGACAGGCGCAACTGAACGCGAGTTCCTGAGCCTGGGCGGCACAGAATTGAATTGTGCCGGCGGACCGACGCCCTGGGGCAGCTGGCTCTCTTGTGAAGAGTGCTTCGAGTGGGCCGGTGATGTGGAGTACTTTGGCAAGCCCGCGGCGCGACGCGACCAACGGCACGGCTACGTGTTTGAAGTCTCTGCCGCATCCGATGAGCTCGTTCAGGCTGTTCCTATCAAGGGAATGGGCCGCTTCGAACACGAGGCCTGCGCCGTTGATAAGGCGACCGGCGTCGTCTACATGACCGAGGACCGGTTTCACAGCCTTTTCTACCGCTACATTCCGGACAAACCGGGTGACTTGCTCGCAGGCGGAAAACTACAGGCACTCGTCGTCGATGGACAACCTTCACTCGCGACTCAAAACTGGACCTCGAAACCATCGGTGCGCCGCGGAGAACCGATGCCCGCGCACTGGATCGAATTTGACAACCCCGATCCATTAGAAGACACACTCCGCCTGGAGGGCGAGCATCGAGGTGCGGCGACCTTCGCGCGCGGCGAAGGCCTGTGTGTAGCCGGAGATCGATTTGCCTTTACCTGTACTAACGGCGGTCCGGCGAGGCTTGGACAGATTTTCACTTATAAACCCACGTCGGCCGATGGTGGAGAGCTGGAGCTCATTGCCGAATCACAGCCAGACTCATTGCTGCGAAACGCGGACAACCTGACAATGGCGCCCTGGGGCGACCTGATCGTCTGCGAGGACACTCCAGGTCACTGCGGACTCGTCGGTATTCGGCCCGATGGCAGCCAGTACGCGATTGGGGACAACGTGCATTCCAGTTCGGAAATGGCTGGCGTGTGTTTCTCGCCGGACGGCGAGACGTTGTTCGTAAACATCCAGCACCCGGGTATGACGATCGCTATTTCGGGCGACTGGAAGTCCTTACAGTCCTAGCCGGCTCTTTTCTCGAGCATCGCGACTGCCGGGAGTTTCTTGCCCTCTACGAATTCGAGGAAAGCACCCCCGCCTGTCGAGATGTAGGAAATCCCGTCGCGAACACCGTACTTGTCGATGGCAGCGAGCGTATCACCACCGCCCGCAACCGAGAATGCACTGCTCGCGGCAATAGCATCGGCGAGTACCTTGGTCCCCTCGCCAAAGGCGTCGAACTCGAACACGCCGACCGGCCCGTTCCAGATGATCGTCCCGGCACCTTTGAGGATCTCCGCAAACCGCGCCGCCGTTTCCGGGCCGATGTCGAGAATCATGTCGTCTGCTGACACCTCGTCGACCACCTTGGTCGAGGCCTTTGCGTCAGCTGAAAACTCGTCGGCACAGACGACATCACTCGGCACCGGAATCTCGGCACGATCGTCGCGGTTAGCCGCCAGGTCACGAGCCGTGTCCAGCATATCCATTTCGCACAGCGACTTGCCGACGTCGTTGCCGGCCGCCGCAATAAACGTATTTGCGATGCCGCCACCGACGATCAGGCAGTCAACCAAGTCAGCCAGTGCATCGAGAACCGTAAGCTTGGTCGAGACTTTTGAACCACCGACAATCGCAACGAATGGCCGAGCCGGATTATCAAGTGCGCGGGCCAGCGCATCCAATTCAGTGGCCAGCAGCGGCCCGGCACATGCGACGGGAGCAAACTCTGCGACGCCATAGGTACTGGCCTGGGCGCGGTGCGCCGTACCGAAAGCATCCATGACAAACACGTCACACAGTGCGGCCATTTTCCTGGCCAGCGACTCGTCGCATTTCTTCTCGCCTTCGAGGAAGCGCACATTCTCCAGCAGCACGACGTTGCCTGGCGCAACATCGACGCCGTCTATCCAGTCCTTGACGAGGGGCACATCTCGCCCAAGCAAAGAACGAAGTCGATCGGCAACTGGCTGCAATGAGAACGTCTCTTCGGGCTGGCCCTCGGTCGGGCGACCGAGATGTGACACCAGCATTACAGCGGCGTTCGCCGCCAGCGCCGCCTTGATTGTAGGCAAGGCGGCCTGGATGCGAGCATCGCTCGTCACCACCCCGTCGGAGACGGGAACGTTCAGGTCTTCGCGAATGAGAACGCGTTTGCCCGACAGTTCAACGTCGGACATTTTGATGACGGCCATGCTTTTTCCCTAACGAATGTTGATTACTTGGCGTTCATCAGCGCGACTGTGGTGTCGAGCATGCGATTCGAGAAGCCCCACTCATTGTCGTACCAGGACACAACTTTCACGAGTGTGCCGTCGATGACTTTGGTCAGGCCGGCATCGAGCGTCGATGACGCCGGATCATGGTTGAAGTCGCTGGAAACAAGGGGCTCCTCGGTATATGCAAGGATGCCCTTCAGCGCGCCTTCGCTCGCCGCCTTGATGACAGCATTAACTTCNTCAACGGTGGTCGCACGTGACGGAACAAACGTCAGGTCGACAGCCGAAACGTTGATCGTCGGAACGCGCATCGAGAAACCGTCCAGCTTGCCATTGAGTTCCGGCAGTACCAGGCCGACGGCCTTGGCAGCACCTGTGCTCGTCGGAATCTGCGACATCGTGCCGGAACGTGCGCGACGCAGGTCTGAGTGGTAAACATCAGTCAGGACCTGGTCGTTCGTATAGGCGTGAATCGTCGTCATGATGCCGTGCTCAACGCCAATAGAATCAAGCAATGGCTTGACCAGCGGCGCAAGACAGTTGGTCGTGCAAGACGCATTCGAAATAATCTGATCACTGGCGGTCAGGATGTTGTCATTCACACCGTAGACAATCGTCTTCTCGATGCCCGCGCCGCCCGGCGCTGAGATCACAACCTTCTTTGCCCCACCAGCAATGTGCTTGCCGGCCGTCTCAGCTGTACGGAACAGGCCCGTGCACTCGAAGACAACGTCGACGCCCAGCTCACCCCAGGGGAGTTTGGCGGGATCACGCTCGGCAAATACCTTGATACGATCGCCATTAACGATGATATCGCCACCGTCAACCTCGACCGTGCCATTGAACTTGCCGTGTGCTGTGTCATAACGGGTCAGGTGTGCATTGGTCTCTGCATCGCCGAGGTCGTTCAACGCGACTACATCAAACTCGCTGGTGCGGCCGTACTCGTGAATTGCGCGAACGATGTTGCGCCCGATGCGGCCGTAGCCGTTGATGCCAATCTTAATTGCCATGCTGTTCTTCTCCAGTAATTAATTCAGTACGTCTTTCGCGACCGCAACAACATTCTCGGTCGTGAAGCCGAAGTGTTCAAAAAGTTCATTGGCCGGTGCCGACTCGCCAAAGCGATCCAGCCCGATAACTCGTCCTGCGGTGCCGACATAGCGCCACCAGCCATCTGTTACGCCTGCCTCAATGGCAATGCGCGCCGTGATGCTCGCGGGCAACACCGACTCCCGGTANTCCGCATCCTGTGCATTAAAGACATCCGTGCTCGGCATCGATACGACCCGCGCCTTGATCCCGTCGGCTGCCAGTGTATCGGCAGCTGATATCGCAAGCTCCACTTCTGAGCCCGTCGCAATGAGGATGACGTCCGGCGCGCCGGCGCTGTCCTTCAACACGTAGCCACCGCACGCGGCTGCCGCGATCTGCCCGGCGTCGCGTTGCTGGTGCGGCAGGCCCTGGCGTGTCAGGACGAGACTGGTCGGACCGGTCTCGTTCTCGAGTGCGAACTTCCAGGCCACAGCGGTTTCGACCGTGTCGCAAGGACGCCAGACACTCATGTTGGGCATCAGGCGCAGCGACGCCGTGTGCTCGACAGGCTGGTGTGTCGGACCGTCCTCACCCAGGCCAATCGAGTCGTGGGTGTAAACGAGAATATTCTGCACTTTCATCAACGCGGCCATGCGCAGCGCGTTGCGTGAATAGTCCGAGAAAGTCAGGAACGTGCCCGAATAGGGGATGAACCCGCCGTGCAGGCGCAGCCCGTTGCAGATCGCCGTCATGCCGAACTCGCGAACACCGAACCAGACGTAGTTGCCCTTGGCGTCATCCCCGGAGATCGGTGTAGATGCGTCATGCTTGGTCAGGTTCGAGCCCGTCAGGTCGGCGGAACCGCCAGCCATCTCAGGCAGGAACGGGGCAAATGCGTTCAACGCGCGCAGTGAAGCCTGCCGCGTCGCCATCTTGGCGCCCTCCGCATCGATCTCGGCAATGGACTTGTCTGCATGCTTGCACCAGCCATGCGGCAGTTTGCCGGCCATACGTCGGGCGAACTCCGCTGCAAGCTCGGGGTGTTCGGCGTTGTAAGCGGCGAAGGTCTCGTTCCAGGCGGACTCCTCGCCCGCACCACGCTCATGGCCGTCCCATGCCGCGGCGACGTCTGCGGGAATATCAAAGGGTGCCGAATCCCAGCCGAGCTCCTTGCGGGTTGCAGCGATTTCGTCGTCGCCGAGCGGTGCGCCGTGGGTCGATGCCGTGCCCTGCTTGTTCGGCGCACCAAAGCCAATGACCGTTTTGCAGCAGATCATGGTCGGTTTGTCGGTCTCGGCCGTCGCCTGGTCGATTGCCGCTGCGATTGCGGCTGCATCGTGTCCGTCAACGTCGTCGATGACCTGCCAACCGTAGGCCTGGAAGCGTTTGGCCGTGTCATCGGTGAACCAGGCATCGACTTCGCCATCGATGGAAATGTTGTTGTCGTCGTACAGGCAGATCAGCTTGCCGAGCTTGAGCGTGCCGGCCAGCGAGCAGGACTCGTGCGAGATGCCCTCCATGAGGCAGCCGTCACCGAGGAATACCCAGGTCTTATGGTCGACGATAGTGTGTCCCGGCCGGTTGAACTCGGCCGCGAGCATCTTTTCGCCCATAGCCATGCCCACAGCGTTCGTGATCCCTTGTCCCAGCGGGCCCGTGGTCGTCTCAACCGGACCGCCCGGCTCGTATTCGGGGTGACCAGCCGTCCTGTAGCCCATTTGCCGGAAATTCTTGAGCTGCTCGATGGGGAACTCGTCGTAGCCGGTCAGATGCAGCAGGCTGTACAGCAGCATCGAGGCGTGACCGTTCGACAGCACGAAGCGGTCGCGGTCAGCCCACTGCGGGTTCGCCGGATTATGTCTGAGGTAGTCGCGCCACAGGACTTCGGCGATATCCGCCATACCCATCGGGGCGCCTGGATGACCTGAATTGGCCGCCTGGACGGCATCCATACTCAGGGCTCTGATCGCATTCGCGAGGACTCGCCGGCCCGGCTGGCCGGCACGCTTTGGTTGTTGTGACATTTGACCTGTCTCTGGCTCGAGGGCCTTTTATGGGGGGACAATTTCGCATACGCGAGGCGCGCATTTTCCCTGTTATAGAGGGCCGCATCAAGGGTACAATGCGCCACCCCTACCTACGGAACAAGCAAAATCATGAGTGAGAGTTTCCTGTTCACCTCGGAATCAGTATCCGAGGGACATCCTGACAAGATCTCCGACCAGATCTCCGACGCGATCCTCGATGCGATCATCGCCGAGGACAAGTCAGCCCGAGTGGCGGTCGAGACCATGGTCAAGACCGGCGTGGCCATTGTGGCGGGTGAAGTCACGACATCGGCCTGGGTCGACATCGAGGACATCGTCCGTGGCACCGTTCTCGAGATTGGATACAACAGCTCGTCCATGGGCTTTGACGGCGCCTCCTGCTCCGTCCTGAATGCGATCGGCAAGCAGTCCACCGATATCGCGATGGGTGTCGACCGTGAGACGGCGCAACAACAGGGCGCAGGCGACCAGGGCCTGATGTTCGGATACGCAACGAATGAAACGGATGTCCTCATGCCGGCGCCGATTACATTCTCGCATCGTCTCGTCAAGCGCCAGGCTGAGGTTCGCAAGAACGGCACGCTGCCGTACCTGCGCCCGGATGCGAAGAGCCAGGTCACGTTTGTCTACGAGGACAACAAGCCCGTGGCGATCGATGCCATTGTGGTCTCGTCGCAGCACGACCCGGAAGTCTCGATGAAAGACCTGCGCGAAGGCGTCATGGAAGAAATCATCAAGCCCATTATTCCGGCGAACCTCGTCAGCGCGGATACGAAATACCACATTAATCCGACAGGCCGCTTCGAGATTGGTGGACCGATGGGTGACTGTGGCCTGACCGGCCGCAAGATCATCGTTGACACCTATGGCGGCTCAGCCCGTCACGGTGGCGGCGCCTTCTCGGGCAAGGACCCGTCGAAGGTCGATCGCTCAGCCGCGTATGCGGCTCGCTACGTCGCCAAGAACATCGTCGCGGCCGGCCTCGCCGACCGTTGCGAAATCCAGGTGTCCTACGCCATTGGCGTCGCCGAGCCGACCTCGATTTCGGTACATTCGTTCGGCACGGGCAAGATTTCTGATGCGAAGATGACAGAGTTAATTCGTGAACACTTCGATCTGACGCCGTACGGCATCCTGACAATGCTCGACCTGATCCGGCCGATCTACAAGCAGACCGCTGCTTACGGACACTTCGGCCGCGAAGACATCGACCTGAGCTGGGAACGTACCGACAAAGCCGACGCGCTCAAAGACGCCGCGGCCTGATACTGAATAAACCAGGAGAAAGACTATGAGCAGCGAACCCGTTGCCCTCCAACAGAACGATTACAAGGTCGCCGATATTTCGCTGGCCGACTGGGGCCGCAAGGAAATCGCCATTGCCGAGACGGAAATGCCCGGCCTCATGGCGCTGCGTGAAGAATACAAGGGCCAGAAGCCGCTGGACGGCGTACGCCTGACTGGCTGCCTGCACATGACCATCCAGACGGCAGTGCTGATCGAAACCCTGAAGGAACTGGGCGCCGATATCCGCTGGTCATCGTGCAACATTTTCTCGACGCAGGATCACGCTGCCGCGGCCATCGCCGCCGCCGGTGTTCCCGTGTTCGCCTGGAAAGGCGAGTCAGAGGAAGAATACTGGTGGTGTGTGGAACAGACCATCAACGGCCCCGACGGCTGGCAGCCGAATATGATTCTCGACGATGGCGGCGACCTTACGCTGGTCCTGCATGACAAGTACCCCGAGATCATGAAGCAGGTAAAAGGCCTGTCCGAAGAGACGACGACGGGTGTCAAACGTCTGTACGACATGATGGCCGACGGCTCACTGCTGTGCCCGGCGTTCAACGTCAATGATTCGGTGACCAAGTCCAAATTCGACAACCTTTATGGTTGCCGTGAGTCTCTCGTCGATGGCATCAAGCGTGCGACTGACGTAATGATCGCTGGCAAGGTGGCCATCGTCTGTGGCTACGGCGACGTCGGCAAAGGCTGTGCCCAGTCGCTCAAGGGTCTCGGCGCCACGGTCTGGGTCACGGAAATCGACCCGATTTGCGCACTGCAGGCGGCGATGGAAGGCTATCGCGTCGTCAATTTCGACGAGGTCTGTGACCAGGCCGACATCATCGTCACGGCTACCGGCAATTACCACGTGGTGTCGGGTCCTCAAATGGATCGCATGCGCAACCAGGCCATCGTCTGCAACATCGGTCATTTCGACAACGAGATCGATGTGGCTTATCTCAAGAAATACGAGTGGGAAAACATCAAGCCGCAGGTCGACCACATCATCTTCCCGGACGGCAAGCGCATTATCCTGCTGGCCGAAGGTCGCCTCGTGAACCTTGGCTGCGCCACGGGTCACCCGAGTTTCGTCATGTCCAACTCGTTCACCAACCAGGTGTTGGCGCAGATCGAGCTGTGGCAAAACGGCGAGAATTACGAGCGCAAAGTGTATGTGCTGCCGAAGCATCTCGACGAGAAAGTGGCTCGCTTGCACCTCGATCGCATTGGTGCCAAGGTCACGGAACTGTCCGACGAACAGGCGAAATACATCGGCGTCGAGAAAGACGGCCCGTACAAGCCTGAGCACTACCGCTACTAAGGATAAGCGCCTATTCAAGCACCTGCGGAAGGTATGAACGATGCGATTCGGGTCCTGCATCTGACGGACCCGCATTTGTTTGCCGGTGCCGACGGACAACTCCGGGGCACCGTTACCGCCGCTACCCTGCAACGGGTGCTTGATCACTACAGTGCCGGTGACTGGCAAGCACATCGCGTGCTGGTCACCGGCGATCTCATTCAGGACGACTCCGCAGAAGCCTACGATCGCTTTCGCGACCTGATGTTGCCGCTGAACCTCCGCGTGCACTGCGTCCCGGGCAATCACGACATCCGCGACCTCATGCGTCCCGTGTGTTGCCGCCCCCCATTTTCCTACTGTGCGTGGGAAGAGATTGGCGACTGGCTGATCATTGGAATCGACAGCTGCGTCACGGGTGACGCCGGCGGTCGCGTAACGTCTGCGGAGCTTGAGCGCCTGGCAGAAGCCGTCATCGGCAGTCCGGCAAAGTACGTCATGGTCTGCCTGCATCACCCGCCGGTTCCGATGGGCAGCAAGTGGCTCGATACCGTCGGCCTGGTCAATGGTGATGAGGTCCTCGAACGTCTGCGGACGCTTGAACGAGTACGCGTGGCCGCATTCGGCCACGTTCACCAGGAGTTCGACGAGGACTACGAGGGCATTCGCATCATCGCGACGCCATCGACGTGCCGGCAATTCGCGCGCGGCAGCGACGATTTTGCCGTCGACGACAACCCACCCGCGTATCGCCGTATCGAGCTCAACTCGGACGGTAGCATCGACACCGAACTCCTCTGGGTAAGCGAGTGATACGCTGGCTCTGCGTACTGGCGCTGTGTGCCCTGTCAGGTATCGCGACGGCTGGCGACCAGGCACATCCCGTCACACTATGGCGTGTCGCCGGAGAGACGAACGCCGTCTATCTCCTGGGCTCTATCCACCTGCTGCGCGAGCAGGATCATCCATTGCCGACGGTCATCGACGAGGCTTACGCTGACGCCGACGTTATCGTGATGGAACTTGATATGGATGATCTGGATCCGGCGTATACACAGGCGGCATTCAATCGCGCGGGTGTCATGACAGACGGCACGACGCTGCGGGACCTGATGGGTGAGGAGGCATTCGCCACGGCGGCTGAAGCAGCAGCAGCCATCGATATCCCTCTCGACATGCTGGCGCAGAGTGAACCCTGGCTGGCGGCGATGACGGTCGAACTCATGATGCTGTATCGCATTGGGTTCAACCCGATGCTTGGTGTCGAGATGACCGTGACGCAGCGTGCTGCCAACGATGGAAAACCGATTGAGGGGCTCGAGACCATTGACGAGCAATTGTCGTTCCTCGACGGACTGCCCATTGAGACGCAGCGCGAAATGCTGTTGCACGTTCTCGCCGAAGGTGCGGAATTGAGTGAGTTAATAGATGAACTTATCGTTGCCTGGCATCACGGCGACACATCTACGCTGGAAGAGGCCCTGCTGACCTCGACGGTTGGACTGGAGGAACTGGATGAAGTCCTGGTCAACAGTCGCAACCGACGCTGGGCGGAGACCATTTCAACCTGGCTGGATGACGAGCAGGACTACCTCATCGTGGTCGGTGCATTGCATCTCGTCGGGGATCAGGGCGTACCTGCGCTGCTTGCGAAACGGGGTTTCGGTATTCATCAGTTGAGTGAGCCTGCGACACTCCGGTAGCATCCCCCCCTCTTCAGGAGGAATACCATGAGTCTTTACACTGATGCCCGTGAGGTCATTGCTGGCGGCGTGAACTCCCCGGTGCGGGCATTTGCCGGCGTTGGCGGCGAGCCCGTCTTTTTCAAAAGCGCGCTGGGCGCCCGTGTGCAGTCCGAAGGCGGCAAGGAATACATCGATTACGTTGGCTCATGGGGACCCATGATCCTCGGGCACTCGCACCCGGATGTCATCGAGGCCGTGGTGGCCACCGCGCAGAGCGGACTCAGTTTCGGGGCGCCCTGTGTGCTGGAAACTCGGATCGCCGAGAAGATTTGCGCGATGCTGCCGTCCGCGGACAAGGTACGCATGGTCAGCTCAGGCACCGAGGCCACGATGAGCGCCATCCGCCTCGCGCGCGGCCACACTGGTCGTGACAAGATCGTCAAGTTCGAGGGCTGCTACCACGGCCACTCGGATTCCCTGCTTATCAAGGCAGGCTCGGGCGCGTTGACGCTTGGTGTACCCAGTTCACCAGGTGTCCCTGCAGGCCTTGCAGAACACACCGTCACCCTGCCCTACAACGACATCGGCGCGGTCAAAGACGCGTTTGCCGAGATTGGTGAGCAAATTGCCTGCGTCATCGTCGAGCCCATCGCCGGCAACATGAACATGGTGCCGCCGGTCGAGGGCTTTCACGAAACGCTGCGTGAAGCGTGCAGCAACGCCGGCGCATTGCTGATCTTCGACGAAGTAATGACCGGCTTTCGCGTCGCGCGCGGGTGTGCACAATCGCTGTATGGCGTCGAACCCGATATCACCACGCTTGGCAAGGTCATCGGCGGCGGGATGCCGGCAGCAGCCTACTGCGGCCGTGCCGACGTGATGGCGAGCATTGCCCCCGATGGCCCGGTTTACCAGGCCGGGACCCTGTCAGGAAACCCCGTTGCGATGGCGGCCGGCCTGAAAACGCTGGAACTGATCGACAGCGAGGAATTCTGGACAAGTCTGACGGCCAAGACGAAATTCCTGGTCGATGGCTTAGCCGCTGCGGCGGCAGACGCGGGCATTCCCGTTTCGGTTGAGTGCGAAGGCGGCATGTTCGGCCTGGTCTTCACGGACCAGGGCCCGGTGCGTTCATACGAACAGGTCGCTGCCGCCGACGTCGAACGCTTCAAGGCGTTCTTCCATGGCATGCTGGACGAGGGCGTGTATCTCGCACCATCTGCATTTGAAGCGGGCTTCGTATCAGCTGCTCACAGCGACGATGATCTTGACCAGACCATTGCTGCGGCGGCCAGGGTGTTCGCAGCGCTCAAGTAACTTGTGTCGGTGTATTGTGGGCGTCTGGAAATGATGGCAGTCCGTCGCCTTCTTTGCCTATTATTGAGCGACCGCAGCTGACCAAAAGCAGCCGGTCGCAGCAATCAAACTGATCGAGAGAGCTTCGTAGGATATGGCGACAGACCACACGTCAATATTCAAAGTTATTCCAGTCGCTATTCTGTTGCTCACGACCAGCGTCAACGCCACTGCGGAGCGCTGGAGACCTTCCCCAACTCCTGATCCAATAGAGATAAGTCGGGAAGCCACGAATGATGCTCAAGAGGGACGCTATGAGCTCGCGCTGCAAAAACACGTCTGGTACCACAACAATGCACTGAAGTATCAGCCCTCGTTAGTCGGCGTCCGACTGTCGTACGCACTTGCCGATTGGAAACGCCTAGCGGATCGGCACCCACCCGCATTGCAGGAAATGCAGCGAGTTCGAGATAGCGCAGAAGAGCGGGCCAGGGACGACAAAGGTGATTTCTCCGCTTTTCAGGATACTGTGGCGATTAACAATATCCTCAACGAGGATGGTCGAACTATAGACTTGTTCAAGTGGCTCGACGAGCACGCTGATGTGAGGTACACGCTCTTGGCTCGCAAAGCTGCCTATATTATTTCAATCTTGACAAACGTCGGCCGGTCATCGGATGCGAAAATCATTGCCGAGCAAGTATTGCAGAATCTAGAGGATGAGAAGCTGAAGGTTCAAATAGGCGATGCGCTGCGAGGAATCCCGCCTTAAGAACTTGTCCACATGCGCAAGCGCTCCAGGCGGCAACGATGTCAACATCCGGACAGCTGGTTGGCACGGATTGATGTTTTGATTTGCGGAACACAACAAGGAACGGTTACTAAGAGATGAAGCGTCGCTTTAGGCAATTTGTAGGACTTGGCCTGTTCCTTACGATCGTCGTGGAGTCGGTTGCCTGGTTCTACCTCCCGTCTAACAGCGTGCTGGCCGACCTGATGGCGACTGATGGCTATGCTGCCGTAATCGCTGGTGGGCTGCCCCTCTATGTGTTGATTGTCGTTGCTCGCATTCTAATCATGATCGGGTTGCTGTCTTTTCACCCCATGGCACGATTGCTATTTCTGTCCTATATGTTGATTCTGATTGGCCTAAGCATGTTTTGGGGTTACCGTGTGACGGCGCCGATCCAAGCTCCGTTTCTTCTCCTGGAATCGATAGTAGACGGTGTTATTCTGGCTCTCGCCTACTACAGCTCGGTAAGCCGTGAGTTTACCAATCCATCTATTCAGAATACCGGCTGAGCGCTTTGCTCACTGTGTTGCGCCGACCAGTTGAAACCGCAACTCAAGGCGGTCATTCAGCAACGTTGTGGTTAGGTTGCTGGAATCGCTCTGATGCCTTTGCAGTGGAATGACTCGTGTTGTTTGCGATCGGCGCGTCGGGAAAGTTCGGCACAGTGAGGCGAGCCGCAACGCCATCTATGGCAGGGATT
>JGI24723J26617_10000694_pt1 | contig 32236 bp, 29 predicted proteins | sample Cruoilmetagenom6_FD_26617 | JGI IMG/M metagenome (IMG submission 26617) | reverse complement strand
CCCGCCGAATGTCCCGGCCCGGCCTCGCCCCCGGCCGCCAGCCCGGCGCGCATCGCCGCGATCAGCCGGTCGCCGATATGGCCCGTGGCCGCCAGATAGCCATCGACGATGGCCTGCGGCACGCCGTCATTGGCCAGAAGATTGCCGCCCGAAGCCACGTTTTCAGCCTGCGCCTGCGTCCAGATACCCAGCGAATTGGGCCCCGAATGGATCGCCGTGCGGCCCTGATCATCGACCGCTAGAACCTGACGGTACTCGATGAAGCGGCCACGCTGCTGCACCTCGGCGATGGCCTCGGGCGCGGACATGCCGCCCTGCATCAGGTCGAGCGTGAGCGGCCCCAGCGTCGGGTCGGTGACATTCTGCGAGGCCACCGCACCCACGCCCGCGCGCGCATAGGAACAACGCGCCGCGACGGCGGGCGAGGATGACGAGATGGCGACGCCGAACATGCCGGTCTCGGCGCAGCGGGCAACCAGCGAGAAGGTCATGCCTGATACCCTTCGGGGATCACCGCCGTGCCGTCGATCTCGACCAGCCATTCGGGCCGCGCCAGCGCCTGTACCACGAGGCCCGTCGAAACCGGATGCACGCCTTTGATATATTCGCCCATGGTCCGGTAGACCGCCTCGCGGTGGCGCACATCGGTGATGTAGACGACAACCTTGACCAGATGGGACATGTCGCCGCCGGCTTCTTCGATCAATTGCTTGATGTTCTGCATGACCTTGTGGGTCTGCTCGACCGGATCATGGCTGTCGATGTTGCGCGCATCATCGAGGTTCTGCGGGCATTGCCCGCGCAGCCAGACGGTGCGGCCCCCTTGCGTCACGACCGCCTGGCACAGGTCGTTGTCGAGCTTTTGTTCGGGGTAGGTGTCGGAGGTGTTGAACTTGCGAATGCGCGTATGTGCCATGCATGGCTCCGTGGATTGAAGTTTGAATGATCGAAGCGGCGGGGCCGCTTCATCGGGGCTCAGGGCGCGTCGTCGTCGATGCGGCCCATCAGGTACTGCGCGAAATCATAGTTCGGGCGTTCCAGATGCGATAGATGTCCCGGCGCCGCCAGTTGCGACGACAGCCCGTTGAACACTTTTTCGGTACAGCCGCGATCCTCGACATTGACCTCATCCAGCAGCGTCTTGAGATCGGCAAAATTCTGGGCCGCATCGGCATCCTCGGCAAAATCGTCCGACATGCCGCCACCAAAGCGGATATGCACCTGTCCCGGACCGCGCGGATGCAGCGACAGATACCAGAAATACCCCGGCGTGAGCGTGATCAGCAGGCTGGGGTAGAGCGCCAGCAGGAACGTGGTGCGGCGTTCCTCGCCCTTCAGCCGGGTGTTGGAGGGATGCGCCATCGCGATCCGCAGCGTTTCGTCCTTGAGGATGGTGTGGTAGTTGAAGGCGGGCCGCCCGGGCACGCAGACCATCTCGTCCAGCTTGCTGAGCCCGCCGATGGTGCCCGCGTGACAGACCGGCAGATGGTAGCTCTCCATGAAATTCTCGGCCAGCACCTTCCAGTTGGTATCCCAGACATGTTCTTCGAAAAACGCCTCGGTATAGCGGGTCATGTCGTAACCCTCGATCAGCGTCTCGACCTCGGCCAGCCGCTCTGCGACGGGGGCGGCGTCGGGGTTCAGCGTGACGAATACCCAACCCAGCCATTCCTCGCAGCGCAGTTGCGGCAGGCGGTACCCCTCCTTGCAGAATCCCTGATTGAGAGTCATCGCGGGCGCGCCGCGCAGCGTTCCATCCAGGTTGTAGGTCCAGGCGTGGTAGGGGCAGACGATGCTGCGAATGCGTCCGCGCCCCTCCAGCAGGGTGGACATGCGGTGCAGGCAGACATTGGATTGCGCCCGCAGCACGCCATCCTTGTCCCGCAGCACCATGACCGGCTGGCCAGCCAGATCGCAGGTCACGTAATCTCCGGGTTCGGGCAGAGCGGTGGCGCGACCGACGCAATACCAGTCCTTGCGAAAGATCTGCTCCAGTTCCAGCTCTGCGAACGCCTCCGAGGTGTAGACCTCGGGCGGCATGGCGCGGGCATTCTCGAAGGGGACGCCGGCGGCCTCGCGCAGCGCCTTCGTGGCGGGGGAGTCGATAATATCCTTGGCCATGAGAAACCTCCATCCTGACGGGCCCCGAAGGGGGCAGATGCGCGAACAGTTTCATGTTTGGTGGTCGGGCCGAAAGTAGAGACTCCCTCAGCCCCGATTAGAGCCTGCCTAAGCTGCCCCCGTTTGCGTGACGGAGGGTAGGCATTGGCGACCGTAGGGAAAGGCTAATCAATGCTGAACCATTTCGTATTTTCCGCGCGGCGGATCAGCAACTAATGTCGCTGGAAGGGTCCGCGAACGGGCGCAATGGATATGGAAAAAGGGGCGCAGGGATGCCGGTTGAAAAGACTAACACACTCGTCGTGGGTGCCGGGCAGGCCGGTGTCGCGATGAGCGAGCACCTGAGCAACAACGGCATCTCTCACCTGGTTCTGGAGCGTGATCGCATCGCCGAACGCTGGCGCACGGCGCGCTGGGACAGTCTGGTGGCCAATGGCCCCGCGTGGCATGACCGGTTTCCCGGGTTGGAATTTCCCGATATCGACGCCGACGGTTTTGTCCCCAAGGAGGGCGTTGCCGATTACTTTGTCGATTATGCCAGGAAGATCGCTGCCCCGATCCGCTGCGGTGTCGAGGTCAAATCGGTCAAGCGGTTGACGGGGCAACGCGGCTTTCGCGTCGAAACCTCCGAGGGGCCGTTCGAGGCGCAGAATGTGGTCGCCGCCACCGGGCCGTTCCAACGCCCGGTCTTTCCGCCCATCATCCCGGCGGAGGCAAATCTGCTGCAGATCCACTCGAATGCCTACCGCAACCCCGATCAGCTGCCCGAAGGGGCGGTGATGGTCGTGGGGGCGGGGTCGTCGGGCGCGCAGATCGCCGAAGAGCTGATGAATTCCGGGCGGCAGGTCTATCTGTCGGTCGGCCCGCATGACCGTCCGCCGCGTCGCTATCGAAACCGCGATTTCGTGTGGTGGCTGGGTGTTCTGGGTAAATGGGACATGCAGACACCGGGGCCGGGGACAGAGCATGTGACGATTGCAGTGAGCGGCGCCAATGGTGGCAAGACGGTCGATTTTCGCCGCTTTGCCGCGGGCGGCATGCAACTGGTCGGCCTGACGGCTGGCTATTCGGATGGCAAGCTGCAGTTCGCTGACGATCTGGTGGATAACGTGGCCAAGGGCGACGCCAATTACCACTCCGTGCTGGACGAGGCCGACGCCTATATCGCGCGCAACGGGCTCGACCTGCCCGAAGAACCAGAAGCCCGCAAGAAGTGGCCGGACCCTGATTGCCTGACCAACCCCATCCGAGAGCTTGATCTGGCGGCGGCTGGCGTCACGTCTGTGGTCTGGGCCACCGGTTTCGCGCTCGATTACAGCTGGTTGGAGGTGGACGCGTTCGACGAGACCGGCAAGCCCGATCACCGGCGCGGCGTGTCGACCGAGCCGGGCGTCTATTTCATCGGATTGCCCTGGCAATCGCGGCGCGGCTCATCTTTCATCTGGGGGGTATGGCACGACGCCAAATTCGTGGCCGATCATATCGCAACCCAGCAGACCTATCTGGAATACGAGCCATCGACCTCTGATGCGATGGTTGACGCCTGACCGGCACCGTCCCTGAGCCGGAGCGGGGCAGCGGCGGTGTCAGAGAGTGGCGCGGTAGGTCGTGATCTCTTGCAGGATGCTGAGAACCGTCGTCGCAGAGGTGCGCGCATTTCCCGCCGACCCGGTGGCGTCGATCTGCATCTGGTAGCGGCAGAGCGGCGAGACGACCTCGTAGGCGTGCTGGTTGCCCTGCACCGTCGGATCGGCCACCAGCGCGACGCGCATCGTGTCGAAACCCGCACCTGCCAGCGCCAGCGCCGCCACCACATTGGCGTTCTTGGGATATTGCAGTGCTGCCTGACGCCCGCTGCCGGTGAAAAACGTGGCCGCTTCCTCCAGCCGGTCCAGATCTACCACATCCTCTGCTGGTGATCCCTTCCACGCCAGCGGCGGCTTGCGCCCGGTATAACTCACCTCAACCTTGCCCGACAGCGCAACGGCGCGCAGCAGGTCCAGCCCGCCGATGGCCCCGCTGGGCAGGATGATACGCGCCTTTCCCTCGCGGGCGGCGGTGTCCATTTGCTGCTGGAACTGTTCATCGGCCTGCGCGCCGAGCGAGGCGATCACCATGTCATGCCCCGCCCGCAACAGGGCTGGCCCATGGTCGCGCAAGGCCGCATGGCCCGCACATTCCACGATCAGTTGCGGACGCGCGTCAGTCAATGCCTCAAGGCTGGTGACAAAGCGGACCGGCGGCGCGCCCTTCAGGGGCTGTGCCGCATGACGTTCCGCCGCGTCCGAGGCAGGCCGGATCAGCGCGGTGACCTGCCTCACCTGCGACGGTGTGAGCCGTTCGATCAGGGCGGCTGCGATATTGCCGTATCCGATCAATCCCAGATGCATGTCTCGATCCTTGCCGTGGTGCTGTCTTACTCCGCCGATGCTTGGCGGAACCAGGTGATGATGGCGGCGCGGTTCTCGTCCGTCATGGTACGGATCGCGTTGGGTGGTGGCATGGCGTGGCTCGCGCCGGCCTGAAGAAAGATCATCTTCGCGTGCCGCGCCACGTCACTCTGGGTTTCCAGCACGACGCCCTTGGGCGGCCAGCGAATGCCATCCCAGGCCGGTTCGCGGGCATGGCACATTGAACAGTTGCCCAGCACGATGTCATAGGCATCCTCGAACCCCGGAGCCGAAGCGAATTGCTGTTCATAGGGGGTCAGCTCTCGCGCCTCGGCGTCGTCATAGCTGTCCAGCATCGACGCGGTCGACAGCCACGCGATCAGCACCATCAGCAGAACGGTCACGGCCCATGTCCAGTGCGGCCCCTTGCCGGTGGCGTGCAGGGTGTTGAAATAATGCCGAATGGTGACACCTGTGAGGAAGATCAGGCTGGCGATGATCCAGCTATATTCCGTCGCGAAGGCCAGCGGGTAATGGTTGCTGAGCATCAGGAAGATGACCGGCAGCGTCAGGTAGTTGTTGTGGGTCGAGCGCAGCTTGGCGATCTTGCCGTATTTCGGATCCGGCGTGCGGCCTTCCTGCAGGTCTTTCACCACGATATGCTGGTTTGGCATGATGATGAAAAACACGTTCGCGGTCATGATCGTGGCGGTGAAGGCCCCCAGATGCAGCAGCGCGGCGCGGCCGGTGAAAATCTCGTTATAGCCCCAGGACATGACCGTCAGGATCACGAACAGCAGCAGCATCAGTACGGTCGGCGTCTCGCCCAGCTTGGATTTGCACAGGAAATCATATGCGATCCAGCCGATGGTCAGCGATCCGCCCGAGATCACGATGCCCTGCCACAACGCCAGATCGGCCTTGGTGGGATCAAGCAGATACAGCTCTCCGCCGACCCAGTAGACAATCATCAACAGCGCCGCACCGGATAGCCATGTCGCGTAACTTTGCCATTTGTGCCAGACGAGATGTTCGGGCATGTGCTCTGGCGCGACCAGATATTTCTGGATGTGGTAGAACCCGCCGCCATGTACCTGCCATTCTTCGCCAGAGGCCCCGGTGGGCAGGTTAGGGGCCTTTACCAACCCCAGATCAAGGGCGATGAAGTAAAATGACGCGCCGATCCAGGCCATCGCGGTAACGACATGCAGCCATCGCACGGCAAATCCCGCCCAGTCCCACATGACGGCTAAATCATACATGTTACGCCTCCCAATTTTCGCTGCGGCCTGACTAGGCGGAAATCATCTTTTTTGGTATCGCCCTAAATGCCCAAGCTGTATCAAAAAAAGCAGAAGAAAGCAGATTGGCATAGAGCGAAACGGCACAAGGCGGCACACAATCATGTCCTATTTTGACAATATCCGCACTTTTGTCCGCGTTTACGAATTGGGCAGCATGTCGGCCGCCGGGCGCGACCTGCGGATTTCGCCCGCCGTCACCTCGTCGCGGATTTCGCAACTCGAATCGCATCTGGGTGTGCGGCTGTTTCAGCGGACCACCCGGAACCTGACCGCGACCGAGCAGGGCGTGGCATTCTACGGTGGTGCGTGCCAGGTGCTGGAATCGGTCGAAGCCGCCGAGGCCCAGGTCGTCAATATCACCGACCAGCCGCGCGGATCGCTTTATGTGGCGGCACCGCTGGGCATGGGCCGCCGCCTGATCGCACCGCAAGTGTCTGCATTTCTGGCGAAATACCCAGAGGTCAGCGTGCGTCTGCGCCTGACCGACCGCAAGGTTGACCTGACCACCGAGGGGTTGGACCTGGCGTTTTTCCTTGGCCAGCCCGAGGACAGCAACCTGCGGATCAAGAAGATTGCCGATGTGCAGCGGGTGCTGTGCGCCTCGCCGGACTATATCAAGGCCCACGGGCGTCCGCGCAGCGGCGATGATCTGGACAAGGGTAAGCATGAATGCCTCAACCTGCGCTATCCCGGCGCGACCGAATTCCAGTGGCCGCTGATGACCCCGGAGGGCCCCAAGCGCTACCGCGCGCTCGGACGCTATGAATGCGATGACGGTGACGTTCTGGTGGACTGGGCGCTGGCCGGGCACGGAATCACGCTGAAACCCGTCTTCGAGGTTGCCGACCATCTGGCGTCGGGCGCGCTGGTCGTGGTCGCGGAAGATACGCCGCCCGAGCCGATCCAGATGGCGTGCCTCTTTACCCACCGTCGCCACCAGGATCCCAAGACGCGGCTGTTCATGGAGTTCGTGATCGAGCGGATCCGCGACGTCATCAAGGTGACCGGACCCGAGGGTTAAAGGCGAAACGTTTTAGCTGCCGCGATAGGTCGAGTAACCGAACGGCGACAGCAGCAATGGCACATGATAATGCACTTCCTCGGACATGCCAAAGCGCAGCGGGATCACATCCAGAAAGCGCGGGTTTTCGGGGGCAACGCCGGTCCGGTCCAGGTAATCACCGGCATGAAACACCAGTTCATAGCTCCCGGTCCGAAACTCTGCTGACGGCAGGATCTGCGCATCGGTCCGGCCGTCATCATTGGTAACAAGGGTTTTCAGGTGAGTCCGCTCCGTCCCATCAATGCGATATAGCTCGATCGAAAGTCCTTCGGCAGGGCAGCCGCGCGCAGTATCAAGAACATGGGTGGTCAGATAGCCAGACATGAGATTCTCCATGGGTTTTCGGCAATGTCTCAACTCTGCATGATTGACGCAAACCCTGACAGGTTTAAGGCTCCTTACCGATTTTTTTGAAAAACAAACAGATTGTTTTGAAATACAATCATCCCACCCAGGAGGACGAACAGTGACCAGATACCCGCGTGACATGACAGGATACGGCGCTACGCCGCCCGCCGCCAATTGGCCGAACGGTGCAAAGATCGCCGTGCAGATTGTGTTGAACTACGAAGAGGGTGGCGAAAACAACATCCTTCACGGTGATGCCGCCTCCGAGGCGTTTCTGTCGGAAATCACCGGGGCGCAGCCCTGGCCGGGGCAACGTCACTGGAACATGGAATCGCTCTATGAATATGGATCGCGCGCCGGTTTCTGGCGTGTGCATCGCATGTTGGGCGATCTGCCGATCACAGTCTACGGCGTTGCCACCGCGCTGGCGCGTGCGCCCGAACAGGTCGCTGCGATGCAGGCCTCGGGCTGGGAAATCGCCAGCCACGGCCTGAAATGGGTCGAGCACAAGGACATGCCCGAAGCCGAGGAGCGCGCGCAGATCGCAGAAGCGATCCGCCTGCACACTGAAGTGACGGGCGCGGCGCCGCGCGGCTGGTATACCGGGCGCTGCTCCAACAACACCGTGCGGCTGGCGGCAGAGACAGGTCAGTTCGCCTATGTCGCCGACAGCTATGGCGATGATCTGCCCTACTGGGTGCGCACAGGCGGCCGCGACCAGCTGATCGTGCCCTACACGATGGACTGCAATGACATGCGGTTCGGCATCCAGGCGGGCTTTACCAATGGCGAGCAGTTCGAATCCTACCTCAAGGACAGTTTTGACTACCTCTACGAGGAAGGATGCGCTGGGCAGCCCAAGATGCTGTCCATCGGGTTGCATTGCCGCATCGTCGGGCGTCCAGGGCGGGCCGCCGCGTTGCGCCGGGCACTGGAACATTTCAAATCGCACGAGGGCGTCTGGTTCGCGAAGCGGTTGCAGATTGCCGAACACTGGGCATCGCAAAACCCGCCCCTGCGCCAGATGCGCGCCTCCGAGATGGACCGCGAAACCTTCGTTGCCGAATTCGGCTGCATCTTCGAGCATAGCCCGTGGATCGCCGATGGCGCCTATGACCTTGAACTGGGGCCAACCCATGACACCGCCAGGGGTGTGCATCAGGCCCTGACCCGGGTGTTCCGCAGCGCCGACGCCGACAAGCGGCTGGGCGTGCTGACCGCACATCCCGATCTGGCTGGCAAACTGGCCGAGGCCAAGCGCCTGACGGCGGAATCCACGGCCGAACAGGCATCGGTCGGCCTGAACGAGCTGACCGACGAGGAACGCGCGAGTTTTACCGCCCTGAATGACGCCTACACGTCGAAATTCGGCTTCCCGTTCATCATCGCGGTGCGCGACAACACCAAGGCCTCGATCATGGAGGCGTTCCGCCGCCGGATCGACAATGACCGCGACACCGAATTCGCCGAGGCCTGCCGTCAGGTCGAGCGCATCGCGCAACTGCGCCTGTTGGAGAAGTTTTCGGCATGACGATACGGATCAAGACCGAACCGCTGACCGCCGAGGCACTGGCGCCTTACGGCGACGTGCTTCAGGCCACGGGCAGCCCGGAAAAACTGATCAATCAGGGCAGATGTGCCCGCTTCCACGACCGCGCGCGCCTCGATTTCTCCGATGGCCGCGCCGGTATCAGCATTTTCAAGGGCGAGAAGGAAACGCTGCCGCTGCCGCTGAAAATGGTCGAGCGGCACCCCGAGGGCAGTCAGGCTTTCGTGCCGATGTCGGCCGATCCCTTTCTGGTGGTCGTGGCCGAAGATGATGGCGGAGTGCCGAAAAATCCGCGCGCGTTTTTGACCGAGCCGGGGCAGGCGATCAATTTTCACCGGGGCACATGGCACGGCGTGCTGACCCCTCTGTCAGAGCCGGGCCTTTTTGCAGTGATCGACCGCATCGGCGATGGCGCAAACTTGGAAGAACACTGGTTCGAAACATGCTATATGATCGAAGAATGACCGTTTCCGACGATTGACCAATATGGCGGCGGGCGGTCAGCGCGTCACAGCGAACAGGGAAGGAACCCGGCCAATGGCAGATACTTCCATCGGGACGCCAGAACAGCTCCGGGATCCAGATTATACACCGGCGCTCCACCGAGCCATCCCTCTGGGGATTCAGCACGTGCTGGCAATGTTCGTGTCGAACGTCACGCCAGCGATCATCATCGCGGGGGCTGCGGGGTTTGGTTTCGGCTCTGACGCGGGCGCGCAGAACTTTCCTGACATGACCTACCTGATCCAGATGTCGATGCTGTTCGCCGGGATCGCGACCCTGTTTCAGACCATCGGCTTCGGTCCCGTGGGGGCACGCCTGCCTGTCGTGCAGGGCACCAGCTTTGCCTTCATTCCGATCATGATCCCGCTCGTCGCGGGCAAGGGCGTCGAGGCGCTGCCGGCCCTCTTTGGCGGTGTCGTCATCGGTGGCCTGTTCCACACCTTCATCGCCACCTTCATCGGCAAGATCCGCTTTGCCCTGCCGCCGCTGGTCACGGGGCTAGTGGTCACCATGATCGGTCTGGCGCTGGTCAAGGTCGGTATCCAGTATTCCGCCGGTGGCGTGCCTGCGATCAACCAGCCTGAATATGGCTCCTTGCTGAACTGGTCCGCCGCGCTGGTCGTGGTCCTCGTGACGCTCGGGCTGAAATTCTACGGGCGCGGTATGCTTGCGGTCTCTGCCGTCGTGATCGGAATCCTTGTCGGTTATCTCTATGCCCTGATCATGGGCATGGTAACCTTCGAAGGCATCGCCTCAAGCTGGAACAGCGCGGCCCCGGCCGCCTTTCCGATCCCGTTCAAATACGGCTTCGAGCTGAGCTTTGCCGCAATCGTCGGCTTCTGCCTGATGGCCTTTGTATCCGCGGTTGAAACCGTGGGTGACGTATCGGGCATCACCAAGGGCGGCGCGGGGCGCGAGGCCACCGAGGCGGAGATCACCGGCGCGACCTATGCCGACGGTCTCGGCAGCGCGGTTGCAGGCGTCTTTGGCGGCTTCCCCAACACCTCGTTTTCCCAGAATGTCGGCCTCATAGCCATGACCGGCGTGATGAGCCGCCATGTGGTGACGATCGGTGCGATCTTCCTGATCGTCTGTGGCATGATCCCCAAGGTGGGCGCCGTGATCCGCACTATCCCGATCGAGGTTCTGGGCGGCGGCGTTATCGTGATGTTCGGCATGGTCGTGGCCGCGGGTATCTCGATGCTGTCGGATGTGAAGTGGAACCGCCGCAACATGGTGATCTTCGCGATTGCCCTGTCAATCGGTCTGGGCTTGCAGCTTGATCCCAAGGCGGTTCAATATCTGCCGGATACCGCGCGTATCCTGCTGACCAGCGGCCTGCTGCCTGCGGCCCTGATCGCCATCGTCCTGAACCTGATCCTGCCCGAAGACCTGTCGGACGAGGCCACCGATGAAGTTTCTGGCGGTTTGGCCGGCCACGGCGACGGCGAACTGGTCAAGGACCACCGTTCCTGAAATCACCTCTCCCATCCGCCCTCGCCACCGATATGGGCGCCAGCAGGGCGGGTTGACCCGCTGCGCGAAAGGCTGAACAAGACGGGCGCAGGCGATGATGCGCCCGCGTCCTTTTCTGGTGATGTATGCCCATGTTCGATCTCATCGTCCTGATCCTCGCGGGCTTCGGAGCCGGTGCGCTTAACACCATAGCGGGGGGCGGCACTTTCCTGACCTTGCCGGCCCTCATCTTTACCGGTGTGCCGCCAGTGGCGGCCAACGCCACCAGCGCGGTCGCGGTCTTTCCGGGCTATGCCAGCGGCGCGCTTGGGTTTCTGCCAGAGATGCGCGCCTTCGACCGCGCGCTTCTGATCCGCCTGACACTGGTGACATTGGCGGGCGCGCTGCTGGGCAGTCTGCTGCTGCTGGTCTCGTCAGACGCGGCGTTTTCCGTAGTTGTGCCGGTCCTGCTGCTCGGTGCGACGCTGGTGTTTCTCTTCGGGGGGGCGATCCGGGCCTGGGCGGCGGCCAAGGCGCGCTCGGTGACGCCCTACGGCAGTGCCGGGCTCTTCGCAGTCAGCGTCTATGGTGGCTATTTCAACGGCGGGCTGGGGATTGTCCTGCTGGCGCTCTTTTCACTCTGGGGGATGTCGAACCTGCACCAGATGAACGGATTGAAGAACGGGCTCTCCTTCGCCCTGTCGGGCATTTCGGTGGCAACCTTTGCCGTGGCTGGCCTTGTCGAGTGGCACCAGGCAATCGTGATGATGATCGCCTCGACCGCCGGGGGCTATGCCGGGGCGCCGCTGGCGCGGATCATTCCGATGCCGGTGCTGCGCGGACTGATCGCGGCCATCGGCTTTGGCATGAGCGCGGTCTTCTTTGCCCGGCTGTTCTGACCCTGCGGCTCAATAGCCCCAGAGCAGCGCCAGCCCGGGCATCCAGCCAGTAGTGATGCCGAGAAACGAGGTGATGATCCCGGTCACGCGCTTGATCGGCCAGCGCCCGACATGCCGCAGGAAGTTGAGAAACCACAACACCGCCCAGCCCGCCCAGCAAAGCCCGAGCCAGACGTCCATCAGCCCGTTTGCCGTGCCAAGTCCGACCACCGCCATGGGCAGCACGGAGATGGCCACGAAAAAGCTGAACCACCCCAATCCCCGCTCGTCGCAATCGTAGATCTGGTTATAGGCAACCCATAGATAGGTGATGGCAAAAAGCAGCGTCATCGCGGCCGCGCGGACACCGTCGATACTGTCGGCCAGGATGGCGCTATGCACCGCCACCAGAAAAGAGAGGCCGGCCACAACCAGATTGATCACGATTATCTCGCGGCTCGCGATCTTGTCGCATTGCCACAGACCGTTGAGAAAGAGGACGGCCCCGACATAAAGCAGCNCCAAGCCCAGCAACATGGTTCAGTCCTTCCTTCAAGCAGTTCCGGCAATAGCCTGCGGCCACCATAATGCGAAAATGCGGGTGTGGCCTATGCGTGTTCTACATGGTTTTGCAAAAAGCTGCATATTGGAATTTTTGCGAAAGCTCTCCGTCGCGCCGGGGGCCGGGCAGGGAGGGCGGACAGGCCTGCGATAAGGGAGAGGTTCACAGACCTGCCGTTGGTCGCTCTCGGGGGGAATGCCCGGATTTCGGCGACCAATCCTGTCGTTTCCGATGTCGAGGCCGTGAAACCCGGCCCGCTCGATCAGAAATCGACCTCGATGGCGATGCCCTTCTGCACCGCCAGTTCCACGACGCTGGCGGCAACCGCCAGATCCTGCAGGCCCACGCCGGTGCCATCGAACAGGGTGATCTCATCCTCTGATCCGCGTCCGGTATGGGTGCCGTTGATCACCGCGCCCAGCTGATGCACATCGGCCTCGGTGATCAGCCCCGCCGCGATTGCGTGCTGCGCCTCGCCGATGCTGACCGATTGCGCCACCTCGTCGGTAAAGACCGTGGCCCGCGCCAGCAGCGCCGGATCGACCTCCTGCTTGCCCTTCGTGTCGGTGCCCATGCAGGCGATATGGGTGCCGGGGCTGACCTGATCGGCCTTCAGGATCGCGTCAAATGACGACGTGATGGAAATCAGCACATCGGCCGCGCGCAGCCCGTCCAGCTCGACCGCCTCGAAGGGCAGCCCCGCCTCGTCGGCGACCTTTTGCAGGTTGGGCAGCATCTCTGGGTGGAAATTCCAGCCGATGACCTTCTCGAAGGCGCGCTGCTCCAGTGCCGCGCGCAACTGGAACGTGGCCTGATGGCCCGCGCCGATCATGCCGATGACGCGGGCATCCTCGCGCGCCAGATGCTTGATCGAAACCGAAGACGCCGCCGCCGTGCGCAATGCGGTCAACAGGTTGCCGCCAACCATCGCGCGGACCCGGCCAGTGTCCGGATCGAACAGGAACACCGTGGACTGGTGATTGATGATACCGTGCTTTTCCAGGTTGTTCGGCCAGTAGCCCCCGGCCTTCAGCCCCAGCGCCATGCCCGCCTTGTCAAATCCGCCCTTGAAGCCATAAAGCGCATCCTCGTGCCCGATCGCCTCGCGGATCACCGGAAAGTTGTAGGCGTCCTGCGATGCCATTGCGGCAAAGACCCCTTCGACGGCGTCAAATGCGGCGCCTCTGGTCATCAGGTCGGCGATTTCACGTTCGGGAACGATCAGCATCTTTCGGGCTTTCTTCTTTGGGAAACTACTCCGGGGGGCCGGGGCAGGGCCCCCGACGGATCGCGGCGCGCCTGTGTGCCGCGAAGCTTTCGTTCAGTAGGCCTTGCCGCGGGCCGAGACGGGCCAGACGGTTTCGACCTTGCCGTTCCGAACGCCTACGTACCAGTCATGCACGTTGCAGGTCGGGTCGCAGTGACCGGGGACCAGCCGGAGCTTGTCATTGACCGCCAGCGCGCCATCGGGATCGGCAACCACGCCATGTTCGTCCGAACATTTCACGTATTCGACATCCATGCGGCCATAGATGAACGGCAGCCCGCTATCGACCGACTGCGCCTTGAGCCCGGCATCGACAATCGCCTTGTCGGCCTTGGCATGGCTCATCACCGTGGTCAGGATGAACAGCGCGTTTTCCCACTCGCCGTCGTCGATCCGCTTGCCATCCTTGTCCAGGATACGACCGTAATCGGCATCCATGAAGGCGTAAGAGCCGCATTGAAGCTCGTTATAGACGTTCGAACCGCTCTCGAAATAATACGAGCCGGTGCCGCCGCCGCCCACGATATCGCATTCCAGCCCGTTGCTTTTCAGCCCCTGAACCGCCTCGACGACCTGCGCGATGGCCGCATCCAGCTTTTCCTTGCGGTCGGCATAAAGGTCCATGTGCTGCATCGCGCCCTGGTAGGCCTGAATACCTGCGAATTTCAGGTTCGGTGCCGCGTCGATCAGCTTGGCGATGTTCACGACGTCCTGCGTGGTGCTCACACCGCAGCGCCCGGCGCCGCAATCGATCTCGACCAGCGCCTCCAGTTCGGTGCCATGTTTCACCGCCGCCTCGGACAGCGCCTTGACGTTCTCGGGGGCATCGACACAGACCAGAATGCGCGCGCCCCTCTTGGGAAGTCGGGCCAGCCGGTCGATCTTGGCCGGTTCGGTCACCTGGTTGGACACCATCACATCCTTGATGCCGCCGCGCACGAACACCTCTGCCTCGGAAACCTTCTGACAGCACACGCCACAGGCGGCGCCCAGTTCCTGTTGCAGCTTCAGCACGTCAACCGACTTGTGCATCTTGCCATGGGCGCGGTGGCGCATCCCATGCGCCTTGGCATAATCGCCCATTTTCTTGATGTTGCGCTCCAGCGCATCCAGATCCAGCACCAGGCAGGGCGTCTGGATATCGGCCTCGTCCATGCCGGGAACGGCCGGAATGTCATAGCCGACTTCGAACTTCGAAAAATCTACAGATGCATTCATGGTCTTTTCCCTCACTTGAGCCACGGCAGCAGGTCTAGATCGACATTGCCGCCCGTGACGATGATACCGACGCGCTTGCCCGCGAACCGGTCCTTGTTTTTCAGTACGGTCGCCAGCGGCACGGCGCTGCTGGCTTCCATGACGATCTTCATCCGCTTCCAGATCAGTTTCATCGCATCGATGATCTCGTCCTCGCTGGCGGTCAGAATATCCGTCACGTGGTTCGAGACAAAATGCCATGTCAGTTCCTTCAGCGGCACCTTCAGCCCGTCGGCGACGGTGTCGGGCGCATCATCGGCAATGATATGGCCCGCCTTGAAGCTGCGACAGGCGTCATCTGCCTGCTCGGGCTCGGCCGCGATGATCTGCACCTCGGGGGCGATATTCGACAGGGTCAGGCAGGTGCCCGAGATCATGCCACCGCCACCGATCGGGGCCACCACCATGTCGAGCCCACCACCGTGATCCGCCTGCACCTGCTCCAGCAATTCGCGGCTGCAGGTGCCTTGCCCGGCGATCACCCGCGGATCGTTATAGGGATGCACGAAATCCCCTCCGGTCGCGGCCTGCACTTCGGCAAACACTGCCTCGCGGCTGCTGGTCGATGGCTCGCACTCGGTGATTTTGCCGCCATAGCCCCTGACGGCATCCTTCTTGGCCTGCGGCGCGGTGCGTGGCATGACCACGTTGCACGGGATTCCCCGCCGGCCCGCCGCATAGCTGAGCGACAGCGCATGATTGCCCGAACTGTGGGTGCACACGCCTTTGGCCGCATCCGCGTCGGACAGGCCAAAGACGGCGTTGCACGCGCCCCTGACCTTGAACGCCGCCGCTTTCTGGAAGTTCTCGCATTTGAAGAACAACTGCGCGCCAGTCAATTCGTCGAGATAGGACGAGGTCAGAACAGGGGTGCGATGAATATGGGGTTTGACCCGTTCATGCGCCGCCTTCATGTCTTCGAAGGTGGGAATATACATCTGACCTCGCTCCCTTTTTCAGGCTGCTCTCTGCAGGGCAACCACGCGATTGTTGCGGTAGTATTCCTGCGCTGCGGCAACGCCGGAGCCCAGCGTGATATCCAGCCCCAGATCGACCATGCACATCTCTGCCGTGGCCAGTCCACTCAGCATCATCACATCCGTCAGGCTGCCAAGGTGGCCGATGCGGAACGCCTTGCCGGCCAATTCGCCCAGGCCCCCGCCAAGGGCAACGCCGTAGACATTGCTGGCATGGGTCACGATATCGGTTGCGTTGAACCCTTCGGGCGTGCGGACGGCGCTGACGGTATCGGAATAGGTGTCAGGCGACACGGCGCAAAGCTCCAGCCCCCAGGCATCGACGGCGGCGCGCACGCCTGAGGCGATCCGGGCATGACGGGCAAAGACGTTTTCCAGCCCTTCGTCCAGCAGCATTTCCAGCGACAGCTTGAGCCCGTTCATCAGCCCGGCAGGGGGCGTGTAGGGGTATGCGTTGGCGTTGTAGCCACTCTGCATGTCATTGATATCAAAGAAGGTGCGCGGCAGATCGGCGGTTTTGGAGGCGGCGATGGCCTTGTCCGAGAAACCGATGATCGCAAGCCCGGGCGGCAACATGAAACCCTTCTGGCTGCCGGTGACGGCGATATCGACACCCCATTCGTCAAACCGGAAATCCATCGACCCGATCGAGCTGACACCGTCCACGAACAGCAGCGCCGGATGGCCGGCGGCGTCCAGCGCCCGGCGAATGGCCGCGATGTCGGATTTCACGCCGGTGGCGGTTTCGTTATGCGTGGCCAGCACGACCTTGATCTGATGGGCGGTATCAGCGCGCAGGATTTCCTCGTAGCGGTCGGCGGGCAGGCCCTGCCCCCAGGGGGTTTCGATGACCTGAACGTTCAGCCCGTGACGCTGGCACATGTCGATCCAGCGGTGGCTGAACATGCCGTTGCGCGCCGCCAGAACGCCGTCACCCTTGCTAAGCGTGTTGCTGATCGCGGTTTCCCAACCGCCGGTGCCGGTCGAAGGGAAGATGAAGATCTTGGCACTGTCGGATTTCATAACCCGGCGCACACCGTCGAGGCAGGGATGCAGGATCTTGCCGAAAACGGGCGAGCGGTGGTCGATGGTCGGCATGTCGCAGGCCCGGCGCAGGGCTTCGGGCATGTTGGTGGGACCGGGGATGAATGTGGGGTTCTGAAAGCTCATTGTTGTCTCCTGTTGACCTCGGGTTGATGACCTCTGACCCCTTTGTATTTGCTCGGCTCATCTGACGATACTTTTTTGAAATCGTTTTTCGAAAAGTTGAAAAATTGAAAAATCAAGCATTGTCAGTGTGTTGTATTTTTCATATGGTGATTTAGATTTTCACGTGGACAAAGATGCATCTCATGAAATCGCAGGATACTCCCGAAAAAGGCCCCCGGCGGGCGCGCGGTCGGCCCCGCGACTGGCATGACAAGACGGCCCAGAACACCATCAAGTCTCTGGACCGCGCGATGGAGGTGCTGGAGTATCTCAGCGAAGGCCCGGGCAAGGCGCTGACGACCCTGGCCAGCGATTTGGGGCAGTCACCAGCCACCATTTACCGCATCCTGATCACGCTGGAGGGGCGGGGGCTGGTCGAGTTTGACCAGGTGGATCAGGTCTGGCATGTCGGGCCGCGCGCCTTCGTGATCGGTGCGCGTTTCCTGCGCCGCACCAGCGTAGTGGAACGCGCCCGCCCGATCCTGCGCGCGTTGATGGAGGAAACCGGCGAGACCGCGAATCTCGGGATCGCCCAGCATGGTCATGTGCTGTTTGTCAGCCAGGTCGAAACCCATGCCAGCATCCGCGCGTTCTTCCCGCCCGGTACGCTGACACGCATGCACGCCTCCGGGATCGGCAAGGCGCTGCTTGCGGAAATGGATGCCCCCCGGATCGAAAGGTTTCTGGCGGCCGCGCCGCTGGAGCAATTCACCGAATTCACGCTGGTCACGCCCGAGGCACTGATGGCCGATCTGCGCGCCATCCGGGAACGGGGCTATTCGATCGACGGGGAAGAGCGCAATCTGGGTATGCGCTGTATCGCGGCACCGGTCTTTGACATCCACAAGGAGCCGGTTGCGGGCATTTCGGTCTCCGGCCCGACATCGCGCATCGGCACAGACCAGATCGCGGACCTCGCGCGGGCCGTGGTTGCCGCCGCCAATGACCTGACCGTGGCGATCGGCGGCGGATCGTAGCCGGTCGCGGCTTTAGCCCGCAACGCCCGCCGGGCGCAGTGCCATATGCCGGTTCACATCCTTGTAGAGCAGATAGCGGAACTTGCCGGGCCCGCCCGCATAGCAGGCCTGCGGGCAGAAGGCGCGCAACCACATGTAATCGCCGGCCTCGACCTCAACCCAATCGGAGTTCAGCCGGTAAACCGCCTTGCCCTCCAGCACATACAGCCCGTGCTCCATCACGTGGGTTTCCAGAAACGGGATGACCGCGCCCGGCTCGAACGTGACGATGGTCACATGCATGTCGTGGCGCAGATCGGCAGGATCGACAAACCGCGTCGTTGCCCATTTGCCATCCGTGCCGGGCATCTCGGTCGGTGCGACCTCGGTCTCGTTGGTCACGATCACCTCTGGCATGGGCAGGCCATCAACCGCCTCATATGCCTTTCGGATCCAGTGGAACCGCAGCACCTCATCGCCGGTGTTGCGCAGCGTCCAGCCGCTGGCGGGCGGCAGATAGGCATAGCCACCCGGTGTCATTTCATGCGTCGCGCCATCCACGGTCAGCGTCGCGCTGCCTTCGACCACGAACAGCACGCCCTCGGCGCCGGGATCGGTCTCGGGCCGGTCCGAGCCGCCGCCCGGAGCCACTTCCATGATGTATTGCGAAAACGTTTCGGCAAACCCGCTGAGCGGGCGGGACAGGACCCAAAGCCGCGTGTCATCCCAGAAGGGCAGGAAACTGGTGGTGATATCGCGCATCGTCCCCTTGGGGATCACGGCATAGGCATCGGTAAACACTGCCCGGTCCGTCAAAACCTGTTCCTGCCCGGGATGTCCGCCCTTGGGCGCAAAATAATTTGGTGCCATGGGTCACGCTCGCCTTGATGAAGTCACTCCAACTATAGGATGCGCGCGATTCCGGTACCACGGCGATTGCCCAGATAGAACCTTTCGCGAAATTTTGATAAAAACTTCGATAATCAAGCGCGGCGGAAGAAAGGGCTGGAAGGCCGCAGCCCATTGCCGATCGTGGCTCAGATGAGTGATCCCGAGGGGCGGAAGGCAATGACCGCTGCGAGCGCAAGGCGACCAATGCTGCAGTTTCACGAATGTCAGCTTTAAAGACAATCCAACTTCACATATTCCGTTGGGCTCAGGCGCAGGACAACACAGCCACAGAAGCGCTTATGTCGGCTATAAGGCTTTGAATGCTCTTTATGGCGGACAACCCTCGTTCTGCGCAAATGCACAAAAGATTCGTCAGCCTCTTGCAAGAGACGAGGTTTAGTCAGAGAGCAGGATCAGCTGCTTTTGCGACGCCGAACTAAGGCCAAAAGTCCCATGCCACCCAATAGCAAAGGCAGGCCCGCAGGCAATGGTACGGCCGAAGGCGCGCGCACCGTCAGATCGGTAAAACGAAAGTCGATACGTTCGCGAGCACTAGCAGTCGTAGATGACGTGAATAACATGGTCGGCGCGTCGAAATCCGCGAGAACCAGCGGGTTAGGGAAAACGGTGGATGAAAAGGCCGCCGCGGTGGAATCCCGGATTATAAAGCTAATACGGTCATAGTATTGCCCATCAGAAGGGACATCGTTCAACCCTACAAACTGATCAAAACCACCAATGTTGTCGACCCGGGTACCGTCCAGCGTCCCAGCAGCACCGATCGCAAATTCGTTGATCGTGATGCTGGCAGGACCGTATGTTGCAGAAGTCGCTGCCGCCGACACCAAGGTATCGTCCAGCACCAACGTGCCGCTGAGTGTCGAGAACCCTGCCGCCGTGTCAACAATCGTGCTCGCGGCGTTCGTCCCGCTCCGCGACTCGAACGCCGCGGTGAAATCATATGTATATGTCGCGGCATGGGCAGGGATCGCGAGCAAACTGGTCAGAATGGAAAGAATAATTGGTTTCATGGCAATAGTCTCCAAATGCAATTTCAATAGCACACTCTTAAGGAAAAAGGAATAAATAGCATGTTGTCGCAGTTTTGTTCTCGAATCAAGCCTGCCGAGGTACGTGTGCCGAAATACGGGCATTCTTTGCTCCACCGGTATTTATGCTCGAGCGGAAGTCGATTCCTAACTTCGAAAGCGGAGTTGCTCGGGGTTTCTCGATTTTATCCCGATGATTGAGCACGAAATCAGACGCTCAGTTTGCTAGGCAGGATGGCAGGTTTGTCCCGCAAAACAGACCTCCGGCGCGCCCGGCCCCTGGTGACTTCCTCGGGGCCACCCGCGCCGGATTTGGGCGGCTTAACTGGCTGACTGCCGCGCGGCTGCTTTCACTTCCAGCCGCCGGGCGTGCAGGGTCGGTTCGGTATAGCCGGACGGGTCTTTGGTGCCTCCCAGAACCAGATCGCAAGCCGCCTGAAAGGCGATTCCGTCAAATCCCGGCGCCATCGGCCGATAGTTCGGATCACCGGCGTTCTGCTTGTCCACGACCTCGGCCATCCGGCGCATGATCGCCATGACCTCGTCGCGGCTGACCACCGCGTGATGCAGCCAGTTGGCAATATGCTGGGCCGAGATCCTGCAGGTCGCGCGGTCCTCCATCAGCCCCACATCGTTGATGTCGGGCACCTTGGAACAGCCCACGCCCTGATCGATCCAGCGCACCACGTAGCCCAGAATGCCCTGCGCGTTGTTCTCGACCTCGCGGGTGATCTGCGCCTTGGTCCATTTGCGGTACTGCGCCACCGGGATATCCAGCAACGCCTCGACATAGGCGCGGCGGCCCTGCCTGGCCAGATCGGCCTGCACCGCGAACACATCTACCTTGTGGTAGTGCAGCGCATGCAGGGTCGCGGCGGTGGGGCTGGGCACCCAGGCGCAATTTGCCCCCGCCTTGGGGTGTTCGATCTTGGTTTCGATCATCGCGGCCATGCGGTCGGGCATGGCCCACATGCCCTTGCCGATCTGGGCCTTGCCCGACAGGCCGCATTCCAGCCCGATATCGACGTTCTGGTTCTCATAGGCGGTGATCCAGCCCTTGCGCTTGATGAAATCCTTGCGGCTGAACGGCCCGGCCTCCATCGAAGTGTGGATCTCGTCGCCGGTCCGATCCAGGAACCCGGTATTGATGAAGCAGACCCGGTGCCGGGCGGCGCGGATGCATTCCTTGAGGTTGACGCTGGTGCGGCGCTCTTCGTCCATGATGCCCAGCTTGACCGTGTGCGCGGGCAGGCCCAGCACGGTTTCGACATGGGCAAAGATCTCGTCGGCAAAGGCGACTTCTTCGGGGCCGTGCATCTTGGGCTTGACCACATAGACCGAGCCGGTGTGCGAATTGCGCGGGCCGGTCGATTTGTTCAGGTCGTGCATTGCGATCAGCGTGGTGATCATCGCATCAAGCAGCCCCTCATACGCCTCGTTGCCGTTGCGATCCAGGATCGCCGGGTTGGTCATCAGGTGGCCGACATTGCGCACCAGCAGCAGTGCGCGCCCCTTGAGCGTGATTTCACCGCCATCCGCGCCGGTATAGCTGCGGTCGGGGCTGAGCACGCGCGTGACCGTCCGGCCCCCCTTGTCAAAGCTTTCGGTCAGATCGCCTTTCATCAGGCCCAGCCAGTTGCGATATGCCACCACCTTGTCCTCGGCATCGACGCAGGCCACGGAATCCTCGCAATCGACGATCGCCGACATGGCGGATTCCAGGATGACATCGGCCAGCCCCGAGGGCGTTTCGCGCCCGATCGGGTGGTCGCGGTCAAAGCAAAGTTCGACATGCAGCCCGTTATTGCGCAGCAATACCGCGCTGGGGGCGTCGGCCGGGCCGCGATAGCCGATGAATTTTTCCGGATCGATCAGGGCAGAGCCGTCAACCTTCAGCTTCCCATCGCGCACCGCGTATTGCACCGCCTTGCCGTGGCTGGTGTCGCGCAATGGAAACGCCTCGTCCAGAAAGACCGCGGCGCGGGCGACGACGCGGGCGCCGCGGCCAGTGTCGAACCCGCCAGAGGGCGGCACCGAGCCCATCGCATCGGTGCCGTAAAACCCGTCATACAGGCTGCCCCAGCGCGCGTTCGCAGCGTTCAGCACGAAGCGTGCATTGGTGCTGGGCACAACCAGTTGCGGCCCTGCAACCTGCGCGATCTCGGGATCGACATTCGCGGTTTCGATCTTAAAATCATCCCCCTCGGGCAGCAGATAGCCGATCTCGCTCAGAAATGCCTTGTAGGCGGTGCCGTCATGCGGCTGGTTCCGCCGGTCGCGATGCCATTTGTCGATTGCTTCCTGCAATGTGGCGCGCTTTTCCAGCAAATCGGCGTTGCGGGGACCGAAATCGTGAATCAGGTCTGCCAGCCCGGCCCAGAACGTATCGGGCGCGACACCCGATCCGGGCAGGGCTTCGGTCTCGATGAAGGCGACCAACTCAGGTGAAATCTGAAGATCGTTGCGAATGACGCGCTCGGGGGTGGGCTGACTGGACGGCATGAGTCTCTCCTCAAACGATGAAGGGGGTGAGAGTGGCGGTGCTCTCAAGTACCGCATGCGGTGGTATACCGCATTTTCGCGCTGGCTTGAATGGCAAATCCCGCCGGGGTACTCATTTGGATGAGTCAGAAACGTGGATAGGACTTTCAAACAAAATTTGAAAATAACGCTCTCCGGCCGGGCAAGGCCCGGTTTCGGTGACGTTGTTCCGCAATCCCAAAACGAAGCCATCGCGATGGAGAACGCCCGCTGCACCGCAAACTGACGCAGCACCCGCTCGCCTATACACCTAGTGTATAAAGCGTTATGCTTAGCGTTAATCCTGAAAAAAGGGTGCCAGGGCATGACATCGACCTACAGGGATGTGAAATCGGACATCCTGTCAAAGATCACCAAGGGTGAATGGCAACCGGGCAGCCTTGTGCCCAACGAGGTCGAACTGGCCGAAACCTACGGCTGCGCGCGCGCCACTGTGAACCGGGCGATGCGCGAACTGGCCGATGAAGGGATCATCGAGCGGCGCCGCAAGGCAGGAACCCGCGTGCGCATGGCTCCCTTGCGGCAGGCGCGTTTCGACATTCCCATCGTCCGCTGCGAAATCGAGGAGAAAGGCGCCGAATACCGCTATTCCCTGGTCAGCCAGATCGTCGAGGATGTGCCCGCCTGGCTGCGCGGACGGCTCAAGCTGCAATCAGGGGGGCGGTCGCTGCATCTGGTCTGCATGCATTACGCCGACGGCGATCCCTACCAGCACGAGGATCGCTGGATCAGTCTCGATGCCCTGCCGGACGCGGAAACGGCTGATTTCACCACGACGGGCCCCAATGAATGGCTGGTCTCGACGATCCCGTTCTCGGATGCGGAAATCAGCTTTTCCGCCGCACTGGCGGACAAGAACATCGCGGACCATCTCAGTTGCAGTCTCGGCGACCCGGTTTTCACGGTCGAACGTTCGACCTGGTGGGAAGGGCAGGCGCTGACCTATGTCCGGCTCACCTACCGCCCCGGCCACCGCCTGACCACGCGCTACTAGGGCGTTCCGCGCAATCCCATATTCCGCGTTCTCAAGAAAATCTCTGGGGGNGGAGCCATAAAAAAACGCCGCCGCCCGGATCGGGGCAGCGGCGCTAGGGATGATGTTACAGGATGCCGGGCAGGTTCAGCCCGTTTTCCCGCGCGCAATCCAGCGCGATGTCATAGCCCGCATCGGCATGGCGCATGACACCGGTGGCCGGATCGTTCCACAGAACCCGCGCGATGCGCCGGTCTGCATCCTCGGTCCCGTCACAGCAGATCACCATGCCAGAATGCTGGCTGAAGCCCATGCCGACACCGCCACCGTGGTGCAATGACACCCATGTGGCCCCGCTGGCAGTGTTGAGCAGCGCATTCAGCAGTGGCCAGTCGCTGACCGCGTCCGAGCCATCCTTCATCGCTTCCGTCTCGCGGTTGGGCGAGGCGACCGAGCCGCTGTCCAGATGGTCGCGGCCAATCACGATCGGTGCGCTCAGCTCGCCGGTGCGCACCATCTCGTTGAAGGCCAGCCCCAGCTTGTGACGCACGCCCAGACCGACCCAGCAGATCCGCGCGGGCAGGCCCTGAAACGCAATGCGCTCGCGTGCCATGTCCAGCCAGTTGTGCAGGTGGTTGTCCTCGGACAGGATTTCCTTCACCTTGGCGTCGGTCTTGTAGATATCCTCTGGATCGCCCGACAGGGCGGCCCAGCGGAACGGGCCGATGCCCCGGCAGAACAGCGGGCGAATGTAGGCGGGTACGAAACCGGGGAAATCAAAGGCGTTTTCCAGCCCTTCTTCCAGCGCCATCTGACGGATATTGTTGCCATAATCGACCGTGGGGATGCCAGCGGCGTGGAAATCCACCATCGCCTTGACCTGCACCTTCATGCTGGCGCGGGCGGCCTTTTCCACGGCCTTGGGGTCGCTTTCGCGCTTGCCGCGCCATTCCGCCATCGTCCAGCCCTGCGGCAGGTAGCCGTTGATCGGGTCATGTGCGCTGGTCTGGTCCGTGACGATATCGGGGCGCACGCCGCGCTTGACCAGTTCGGGGAACACATCGGCGGCATTGCCCAGCAAAGCGACTGACTTTGCCTCACCGGCCTTGGTCCAGCGGTCGATCATTTCCAGTGCTTCATCAAGGCTTTCGGTCTTTTCGTCGACGTATTTCGTGCGCAAACGGAAGTCGATGCTGTCAGGGTTGCATTCAACCGCCAGACAGCACGCACCGGCCATCACGGCGGCCAGCGGCTGCGCGCCGCCCATGCCGCCCAGACCGCCCGTGAGGATCCATTTGCCGGTCAGATCGCCACCGTAATGCTGGCGGCCCGCCTCGACGAATGTCTCGTAAGTTCCCTGCACAATGCCTTGGGAACCAATGTAAATCCACGATCCGGCCGTCATCTGACCGTACATCGCCAGACCCTTTTTATCGAGCTCGTTGAAATGGTCCCAGTTCGCCCAATGCGGCACGAGGTTGGAGTTGGCGATCAGCACGCGCGGTGCGTCCTTGTGGGTCTGGAATACGCCCACGGGCTTGCCCGACTGCACCAGCAGCGTCTGGTCCTCTTCGAGGTCTTTCAGGCTGGCCACGATCTTGTCAAAGTCGTTCCAGGTGCGTGCCGCCCGCCCGATGCCGCCATAAACCACCAGCTCATGCGGGTTCTCGGCCACGTCAGGGTGCAGGTTGTTCATCAGCATCCGCATCGGCGCCTCGGTCAGCCAACTCTTGGCCGTGATCTCGCTTCCGGTTGCGGGATAGATGTCACGGGTGTTCTTGCGGGGATCGCTCATGTGTTGCCTCCAAGGGTAGGGGCCATGTCGGCCAGTTTTGTCAGGATCTGCTTCAGGATCGGGCGCAGCCGCGCGGCCTTGGCGGCGTCATATTCCCAGGGGGCCGCCTCATCCGTGAGGTAGGTTGATTGCGCCAGTTCCATCTGGATCGCGTGGATGCCGCTGCCGGGCTGGCCATAGTGGCGGGTGGTCCAGCCGCCTTTGAACCGCCCGTTGATCACCGAGCTGTAGCCCTCCGCCCCGGCACATATCTCGGCCACGGCGCTTTCGATGGCCGGATCGCAGGTTGTGCCCAGATTGGTGCCAATGTTGAAATCCGGTAAGGTGCCTTCGAAAAGATAGGGGATAACCGACCTGATCGAGTGGCAATCGTACAAGATCGCCACGCCGTGAATGTCGCGCACCCGCGCCAGTTCAGCCTCAAGCGCCGCATGGTACGGCGCGTGGAAGGTCAGGCGGCGTTCTTCGATTTCGCTGTCGCTGGGCGGCCTGTCCCAGATGTCATTGCCGTCGAAATCGGTCAGCGGCACCAGCCCGGTAGTGTTCTGTCCGGGATAGAGCGACGCGCCCGACGGGTCGCGATTGGCATCGATGACATAGCGGTGGAACATGGCGCGTACGGTCGTCGCACCTTCCAGCAGCCCGTCGTAGAGCTCGTGGATATGCCAGTCGGTATCATCCAGCCCCTTGCCACGTGCATTCAGCTTGGCGGAGACCACATCGGGAATATGGGTTCCGGTATGCGGCAGGCCCAGAACAATCGGGCTGTCGCCCTGGTTCACTTCAATCGCGTTCATGCAGAAATCTCCGGCATTGTGATCCCGGCGGCAGCCACGATGGCCCCGCTGGCGACGATGGTGGCGGCGCGCTCCAGATCGGGCGCCAGATAGCGATCTTCGCCCAGGGTCGCGACATCCTCGCGCACACGCGCCACGACGCGCTGCAGTGTCTCGCTGGTTTTCAGCGGCGCGCGAAACTCGATGCCCTGCGCGGCGCAGAGCAGCTCCACCCCGAGGATGCGCTCCAGGTTCTCGACCATCTGCCCCAGACGCCGCGCGCCATGTGCGGCCATGCTGACATGGTCCTCCTGGTTGGCGGATGTCGGCGTGCTGTCGGTGACGCAAGGGTTGGCCAGATGCTTGTTCTCGCTCATCAATGCGGCGGTGGTCACTTCCGCGATCATATAACCGCTGTTCAGGCCCGGATTGGGCGTCAGGAACGGCGGCAGGTTGAAGCTGAGCACCGGATCGACAATCAACGCCACGCGCCGCTGCGCAATCGCGCCGATTTCGGCGATCGCCAGCGCGATCATGTCGGCGGCAAAGCCCACCGGCTCGGCGTGGAAATTGCCCCCCGAAACGATCAGGTCGGCCCCCACCAGCACCAGCGGGTTGTCAGTGGCGGCGTTCGCCTCCACTTCCAGCGTGCGGGCGGCCATGCGCAGCACGTCCATCGCAGCACCCGTCACCTGCGGCTGGCAGCGGATGCAATAGGGGTCCTGCACGCGGGCGTCATCCACCACGTGGCTTTCGCGGATTTCAGAGCCGTCCAGCAGCGCGCGCATCGTTGCCCCGGCCTCGATCTGGCCCGCATGGCCGCGCAAGGCGTGGATCTCGGGCTGCAAGGGTGCGGTGGAACCCATGATCGCGTCAGTGCTCAGCGCCGATGTGATCAGCGCCGAATGCGCCGCGCGCCATGCGCCAAAGAGCCCGGCCAACGCGAAAGCGGTCGAGAATTGCGTGCCGTTGATCAGGGCCAGCCCTTCCTTGGGGCCAAGCGCCACCGGCGTCAGGCCCGCCGCTGCCAGTGCATCGGCACCCGGCATCACTTTTCCACCGAATTCGGCCTCGGCATGGCCCATCATCACGGCGGCCATATGGGCCAGCGGTGCCAGATCACCCGACGCCCCGACCGACCCCTGCGCCGGGATGACGGGCGTCACGCCCTTGGCCAGCATCCCTTCCAGCAGATGCACCAGCTCCAGCCGCACACCCGAGGCGCCGCGCCCGAGGCTGAGCAGTTTCAGCGCCATCAGCAGCCGCGCGTGGCGGCGCGGGATCGCGGGGCCTACGCCGCAGCAATGCGACAGGATCAGGTTGCGTTGCAACGCGGCGGTATCTTCCGAAGCGATCTTGACGCTGGCCAGTTTGCCGAACCCGGTATTCACACCGTAAACCGCATCGGTGCCTGCGACGGCCTGCGCGATGCGGTCATGCGCCAGTTCGATCGCGGCGTGGCACGACGGATCAAGTCGCACAGACGCTTCGTTCCAATAGATATTTGCAAGATCGGCCAGCGTCACTGCACCGGGGGTGAGGGTCAGGATCGTCACGATTTGCCTCCGAAAATGCGGGAGTGAAGGGGGTTATAGCCGATACGGTACGCCAGTTCGGCTGGGTGCGCCACGTCCCACACCGCCAGATCGGCGCGCAGGCCGGGGGCGACGCGCCCGCAATCGTCCAGCCTCAGGGCCGCGGCAGCGTGGCGCGTGACGCCCGCCAGCGCCTCTTCGGGTGTCATGCGGAACAGGGTGCAGGCCATGTTCATGGTCAGCAAGAGCGAGGTCATCGGCGACGATCCGGGGTTGCAGTCGGTGGCCAGCGCCATCGGCACGCCGTGTTTGCGCAGCGCGGCAATGGGCGGCATCTGCGTTTCGCGTAGGGTGTAGAACGCACCGGGCAGCACCACGCCAACGGTGCCGGCCTCGGCCATCGCGGCCACGCCATCCTCGTCGAGATATTCGATATGATCCGCCGACATCGCGCCATAGCTGGCCGCCAGTTTTGCGCCGCCCAGGTTGGACAGTTGCTCTGCATGCAGTTTCACCGGCAGGCCCAGCTCTGCCGCCACGTCAAAGACCCGCGCGATCTGCGCCGGCTGGAAGGCGATGCCCTCACAGAACCCGTCAACCGCGTCCACCAACCCTTCGGCATGGGCAGCGCGCAGGGCGGGGATGCAAATGTCGTCGATATAGGCATCTGCATCGCCGCTGAATTCGGCAGGCACCGCATGTGCGCCCAGGAAACTGGTGGTGATCCGCACCGGCCGGTGCTGTGCTATTGCACGCGCGGCGCGCAGCATCCGCAGCTCGGTCTCAAGGTCCAGCCCGTAGCCCGATTTGATCTCAAGCACGCAAGCGCCCTCGGCCAGTATCGCATCGACTCGGGGCAGGGCGCTGGCAATCAGCGCCTCCTCACTGGCGGCACGCGTGGCTGTCACGGTCGATACGATCCCGCCACCGGCGCGCGCCACCTCTTCGTAGCTGGCACCGTTCAGGCGCATCTCGAACTCCACGGCGCGGTCGCCGCCATGCACGATATGAGTGTGGCAATCAATCAGGCCCGGCGTCACCAGCCGCCCGCCCAGCGATGTCTGCGCCAGCGCGGTGTGGTCCTGCGGCAGCTTGGCCTTGGGACCGACCCATGCGATCATGCCATCCGTGATCGCGATGGCGGCATCCTCGATCAGGCCATATGGCGTGTCCGACACGGCCAGTGTCGCCACGGACAGATCGGTCAGAATCTGGCTGTTGTCAGTCATTGCGAGTCTCCGGCTATGTCGATTTCTCTTTTCTTGTACGATTTAATGTGAGATATGTCTATACATAAACGCGAGGGACCGAAAATATGATCTTTGCAAAGCGTGCATTTCTGTCGTCGGGATGGGCCGACAATGTCCGCCTGACCCATGAAGCAGGGCGTCTGACCGGCATCGACACCGGGGCAACCCCACAGCCGGGCGATACGGTCGTGGATACACTGCTGCCCGCGCTGGCCAACCTGCACAGCCACAGCTTTCAGCGCGCGATGGCCGGCATGACCGAATTCCGCATGGCCGGCAAAGACAGCTTCTGGACATGGCGCGACCTGATGTATCGTTTTACCGGAACGCTGACGCCTGAGCAGATCGAGGCGATTGCCGCGCTGGTGTTTCTGGAAATGCAGGAGGCCGGATATGCCAGCGTCGGCGAATTCCACTACCTGCACCACCAGCCCGGCGGCACACCCTATGACGATCTGGGAGAGCTGTCTGCGCGCATCGCCGCCGCCGCCGCCCGGACCCAGATCGGCCTGACGCATCTGCCGGTTCTCTATACCTATGGCGGGGCAGGGCAGGCGCCGCTTCAGTCAGGGCAGGCCCGGTTCGGCAACTCGGTCGAACGCTACGCCGATCTGGTGGCCCGCGCCCGCGCGGCGGTGAAAGAGCTGCCCTCCGATTGCCGCGTCGGCATCGCGCCGCATTCGCTGCGTGCCACATCGCCCGATGATCTGCGCGCGGCACTGGCGGCGCATGATGACGGGNNGGATCCATATCCATATCTCCGAGCAACCCAAGGAAGTCACCGATATACAGGCATGGCTGGGCGCACGCCCGGTCGAGTGGCTGCTGGACAACGCCCCGGTGAATGCCGATTGGTGCCTGATCCACGCCACCCACATGACCGAGGCCGAGACGCTGGACATGGCGAAATCCGGCGCTGTCGCAGGGCTTTGCCCGATCACCGAGGCCAATCTGGGCGACGGACCGTTCAACGGCCCCACCTACCTGACGGCCGGGGGCCGGTTCGGGCTGGGATCAGATTCCAACGTGCGGATCTCCCTGACCGAAGAATTGCGCACGCTGGAATATTCGCAGCGCCTGCGCGACCTCGCCCGCAACGTGATGGTCGTAGGCGAAGGGTCGGTGGGCGAAACGCTCTACACGGGGGCCGCGCGCGGCGGGGCTCAGGCGCTGGGCCGGGGCACCGGCGAGATTGCCGTGGGCCAGCTTGCCGATCTGGTGGCCATCGACAGCAACGATCCCGCGCTCTGTGCCTTGCGCGCCGATCAGTTGCTCGACGGGCTGGCCTTTGCCGCCAGCGACAATGTCGTGACCGATCTGTGGTCAGCTGGGCGTCATGCGGTCCGCGAGGGCAGGCATGTCGCGCGCGGCCGGATCATGGCCGACTACCGCGCCGCGATGGCCAGCTTGATGGCTGCACTCTGATCCAGATAACTGATGCGGATTTCCAGCGCCGCGTCGCCATCCCGCAGGATCGGCGCGGTGCCTGCATCACCCACGAATGCGGTATCGCCGGGGGCCAGTGACTCACCATCAATCTCCGGCACGCCCGCCAGCCCGTGAAACGCCCTCATGCCGGGCTGCACCGGGGCAAGGGCAGGCCGGGATGGCCCGCGATGCACGATCACCTCGCCCGCGCAGATCGCTGGGTCGAACATCAGGTTGAGATCGGTCAGCGGCCCGTCCGTCAGCCTTGCATAGACGCTCAGCCCGCCGTCAAAGCGGACCGGCTCCCACAGGGGCGCGTTCAGAACACCGCCCGCATGTTCCAGATCGACGCCACCGCCCTCGACCACGGTCAGAATTCGCATCACGCCCGAGAAATCCGAAAACGCCCCGTCCTGGCCCACATCCGCCCGGCTGATCCGCCAGGCCATCCGGTCGCCAAGCGTCGCGGTGGCAATCTCGCGGGTCACGCCGCCACCGTTTTTCCACGGAATGTCGATCAGGTCGGAACAGCGCAGGATGTCCATCGGGGCGGGCCTTTCCATCGTATAAAGCAAGGGGCGGTCAGGGCGATTCATGACGCGCAGCTCTCGCCGCGTCTAGCCCTGCAGCGCGAAGCGCGTCAACACCGCTTCCAGACAGTCAACGGTTTCGGCCATGTAATCGTCGCAATACCCCGCCGCGTTCTCCAGCACGCTGAAATACGCGCAAGACAGGCCCGAGACCGTATCCACCATCAGGAACTGCCCGCCATAGCCCGCATGCCCGATCCAGCGCCCGCTGGTCATCATCTGGTCGGCATAGCGCACATGGTCACGCGGCGGCGTCAGCGTCTTGGCGTCGCGGCCCGGCACGGCTTGGGTAAATGACTGATTCCAGCCGGGGCAGGGGGCGGGCCCGGTGATCCGCGCCAACAGCAGGCCAAAGCGCGCCAGATCGCTGGCCGTCATGCAGGCACCGCCAGAGAAGGCCGGCAGCCCTTCGGGGCTGAGGCTGATATGGAGCGCATCGGCGATCCCTGCCGCCTCTGCAATGGCGTCGATCTGCGCATTCAGCCCGCCGGGCCGCAGCCCGTCGCAGATCAGCGTCAAAAGATCGGTGTTGGCCGAGCAATAGTTGATCACAGACGCCCTGGTGTTTAGGTCCGCCCCGCCAATCGAGCGCACGAAGGCCCCCATCTCCGTCTCGGGTGCGCCATCGGGCGGCAGCCGCCAGCCCAGCGCAATTTCCTCGGTATAACAACTGGCGTTGGGGTCGGCGTAATCCTCGGAAAAATCGTTGATCACGTTCATGTCCAGCACGTCCTGCACCCGCGCGCCGCGATAGCCCGCGCCGATATCCGGGATATAGGCCTCCACCGGGCGGGCAGGGTCCAGCAACCCCTCGCCGATCATCCTGCCCGCAATCAGATGCATCATCAGCTTGCTGACCGATTGCATCGAATGCGGCTGGTCGGGGGCGAAATCGTCGGCATGGCGAGCCAGCACGATCTGGTTGCCACGCGCGCAGACCAGCGCCGAAAACTCTTTCCGCGCGGTCAGTGTCGCCACCTGCGGCAGCGCGGCGAGTGCAGCGTTTTCACCAGGCTCCAGCACCAGTTTCTGTCGCGCCCGCACCATATAGGCGCGGCGAAACAGCCGGTGCGCGTTGTGAAACCCGTGGCGGCGATATTCCGGCTGGTTCCAGCGTTGCTTGTTGCCCGCACCCACCGCGAGGTCGGGATTGGGGATGCGCCCGGCGCTCATGCCGGATCCACCTGCATCAGGACATCCACAGCCAGAACCTCGCGCTCGTAGACGAACAATGGGTTGATCTCGATCTCGGCGATCTCGGCGGCATGGGCCATCGCATAGTCCGCCAGCCCGGTGAGTGCGGCCACCAGTGCCTGCCGGTCCACCGCAGGCTTGCCGCGAAACCCGTCCAACAGCCGCGCCACCTTCAACCCGTCCAGCGCCGCGTCGATCTCGGCCGAGCGGGCAGGCAGCAGCAACGACACCGTATCGCCGATCAGTTCCACCAATATGCCGCCACTGCCCAGCGTCATCGCCAGCCCGAATTGCGGATCGCGGCGGATGCCGACCACCAGTTCCGCCAGCGGCGGGGTGGCCATCCGCTCGACCAGAAACGTGTCGGTGACGGC
>JGI24723J26617_10000690_pt1 | contig 32331 bp, 27 predicted proteins | sample Cruoilmetagenom6_FD_26617 | JGI IMG/M metagenome (IMG submission 26617) | reverse complement strand
CGGCACTGCACTGGGAATGCGACGAGAAGTGGCCTGCGAGTCCCGATCGTGAGGGCCTCGCGAAAGCAGCATGGGACAGTGACCTCAATTGCCCGGTAACCAGTGCGGCGGGTCGCCTGTTCGATGCGGCCGCAGCCATCATTTGTGATTTCCCGATGGCGAGTTTCGAGGCTCAGGGACCTATGATGCTCGAGGCCATGTGCCGCACGCAGGCAAAGGGCATCGATCTCGACCTTGCGAAAGGTGAAGATGGTGTGCTGCGACTCGACTGGCAACCGTTGCTTTCGGTGATTCGCGATAACCTGCTGCCGCAGTCACTTCGAGCCGAGATCTTCCACGCCAGCATGGCACGAGCAATCGTTCGACAAGCCGATCTGGCCCGTACGCAGAACGGCGTTAACCAGGTTGGTCTCTGTGGCGGTGTGTTCCAGANCCGCTTCCTCGCCGAACAGACTGTGATGCTACTGGAGAATGCCGGCTTCGATGTTTNCCTGCCGGAGGCCTTACCTTGNAATGATGCGGCACTCAGTTTCGGACAAGCTGCGGAAGTCGCGGCGCGAGCGGAAAGATAGTAATGGATGACCGACGAATCTCACTGGCACACGGAAATGGCGGACGTTTCATGCGCGAGCTCATCGAGGATGTATTCGCCAAAGCACTATCCGCAAGCGAACTCGACGTACAGGCAGATGCCGTCCAGATCGATCTCGGCGACGGCGAGGTCATGATCACAACCGATGGATTTACGGTGCAGCCCCTGGAGTTTCCCGGTGGCAATATCGGCTCGCTCGCGATTCACGGTACGACCAACGATCTCGCCGTTGCGGGCGCGAAGCCGATGTACCTTACGTTGAACGCCTTCATCGAGGAAGGCTTTGAAGTCACGCAACTCGAACGCATTGTTTCGAGTCTTGCCGCAGCAGCCGTCGAAGCGGGCGTGCGCATTAGCGCTGGTGATACCAAGGTTGTCCGGCGTGGCGAAGGCGGCGGAATCTACCTTGCGACGACAGGTGTGGGTGTGCGGCTGCCCGGTGTGAAGCCATCGATGGACAAGATCCGCGACGGCGACGCCATCATCGTGAGTGGTCCGGTCGGCGATCACGGCACAGCCGTCATGCTTGCGCGCGAGGAGTTCGGTCTGCGTGGCGACCTTGTGTCCGATGCTGGCCCTGTCATGAGCCTGACGGAGCCCTTGCTGGCGCTCGACGGACTGCGCTTCATGCGCGACCCGACGCGCGGTGGCATCGCATCGATCGGCCATGAAATATTGAGGGCCACGGGGCTGGGCGTGCGTTTTGCAGCGACGGTGCCCGTACGTGAGCCGGTGCAATCGGTTTGCGACATGCTCGGCTACGACCCCTACTACCTGGCGTGCGAAGGTCGGGTGGTTGCGATACTCGCGCCGGAACAGGCAGATGCCGCTCTGGCCGTGTGGCACGGCCTGCCTGCGGGCAAGGACGCTGCCAGGATTGGCAGGATCTCGTCGGCCGAGCAGCGCGTCATTCTTGAGACGCCGCTTGGCGGCGAGCGCTTTCTTGAAGAGCTGGAGGACGATCCGCTGCCACGAATTTGCTGACTTAAGTCGTCTCCAGTTCAACGCTCTGCAGGATCATTTCATCGCCGCTGATCACGGTCGTGTGAAAGTCGCCGCAATCACCGCAGACCAGCCTGTTGGCTGCCGCTGCCGTTTCAGCCTCGCAGGTGTTGCAACGCACGATGATGGATGCGTCATCAATAATGAGCTCGGCATCGACCGCAATGGTCCCCGCCGACGCCAGCGGCCAGGCATTGCGCAACAGTTCGGATTCCACGCCGGATAGCGGGCCGACTTTCAGTTGTATCCGGGTAACCTGGCTGGCGCCGCGTTCTGCGACAATTGCCTGCAACTGCTCGAGCAGGGACAGGCAAACCGAGAGTTCATGCATGGCCCGGGATTCAGGCGATCTCGACGAGTTCGATCGCGAAGGTCAGGGCCTGTCCCGCAAGCGGGTGGTTGCCATCGACGGTAATCGAGTCATCAACGACTTCCGTGACTACAAGGTTCATCACCTGGCCTTCTGGGCTCTGGCTTTGCAGCTGCATCCCGACCGTTGGGGTCATATCTTCAGGGAGCGTGGTCTTTGGAACCTGCTGCACCAGTTCTTCATGACGCTCGCCGTAGGCGAGCTCCGGCGGGATCGTTACGGACTTGCTCTCGCCAATAGCCATGCCGTCCACTGCACTGTCGAAACCCGGAATAACCTCTCCGCCGCCGAGCGCAAACTCAAGCGGATCGCGGCCGGCAGAACTGTCGAATTCGGTGCCGTCGTCCAGTGTTCCTGAGTAGTGGATACGGACGGTATCGCCCGATTTGGCCTGTGTCATGGGATTTGCTCCTTGGGAATTCGGCACTATAGCAGATCGACCTGCAAGCGGATCACCACCCTGAGAGCGTACGACTGGGAGAACTACCTATTTGCATGACGACACCACAGGTCTAACGTGAATCTGGGGATTTGTACGTTGCAGGCGAAGCCATGAACGAGTCTTCAACAAGCAGTCACGTCGTGCAACTCGATACGACAGTTCCGGTCTGGGAACAGTTCTTCACCGTTGCTCCTCTCGTACTCGTAGGTACACGCGATGAGGACGGATCGCTCGATTTCGCCCCCAAGCACATGGTCACCCCGATGGGTTGGCAGAACTTCTTTGGCTTCGTTTGCACGCCGCGCCACAAAACCTGCAGCAATATTGAGCGTACTGGCGAGTTCACCGTCAGCTACCCCAAACCCTCGCAGGTTCTGATCGCAAGCCTTGCAGCGTCGCCCAGGGTGGCGGAGGGCGGCAAACCTGTTATCGACTACTTCCACACGTTTCCTGCCACGCTGATCGACGGGCGGTTTATCAAGGACGGCTACCTGTACTTCGAATGCCGTCACCACAGCACCGTGGGCGGATTCGGCGAGAACTGCCTGGTGTCCGGCGAAATAGTCGCCGCCTACGCTGACGAGCAGTACCTGCGTGCATCCGAGGCTGACGACCAGGAGACGATTCATGCGGCGCCGTTGTTTGCTTATCTTGCGCCAGGTCGTTTCGCGGCGATAGATCGGTCCAACGCATTTCCATTTCCGGAGAGTATGAAGAAGTAGCAGCAACATGTGCGTCACAACTGCGGCAAGGGTTCTCGACTACGTCAACGATCAGCGACATGTGCTGACGAATCTCCTCAAGAACCTGGTCGAAGCGGAATCGCCGTCTTCGCATCCTGAAACTCATGACGGTGTCAGGCGCATCTTGCGGCTCGCACTGGCCAGTGCAGGCTATGAGTCCCGCGAAACCGGCGGCGCGGAAAAACCCAGACATGTTCTTGCCACGCCGTCGAACCGCCGGCGCGGCCAGCCATCGCAACTGGTCCTCGGGCATTACGATACCGTATGGCCGGTCGGTACGGTCGATGAAAGACCATTCCGCATCGACGGCAATATCGTGCACGGGCCCGGCTCGTTCGATATGAAAGGCGGGCTGGCACAGATCGTCCTGGCGTTGCTGGCGATACGTGACCTGGAGCTGGAGACGCCCGTGTTACCGGTGGTGTTTGTGAATGCGGACGAAGAAATAGGTAGTCGCAGCTCGACGCGATACATCCGTGCCCTGGCAAAACATGCCGATCGTGCACTGGTACTCGAACCGGCACTCGGTGAGCGGGGCGATATCAAGACGGCGCGCAAGGGTATCGGCCGGTTCACGATTACCGTATACGGGAAAGCGGCGCATGCAGGGCTCAATCCTGAGGGTGGCGCCAGCGCGATTCTTGAGTTGTCGCACGTTATTCAGAAGATGTTTGCGCTTAACGATGTAGATCGCGGTATCACAGTAAATGTTGGTACGGTCGACGGCGGGATTCAGCCCAATGTCATTGCACCGCACAGCACCGCGGTAGTGGATGTGCGCGTACCAACGGTCGCCGCCGGCAACGAAATCGACTACATCATCCACTCTTTGCAACCGACGACACCCGAGGTGCGGCTGCACATCGAAGGCGGCATTGGGCGGCCATCCATGGAGCCGACGCCTCGTAACCAGAAGCTGTGGCACCGCGCCAGGCACGCCGGCGAGGAACTTGGGCTCGATTTGCACCAGGTGCGAGCGGGCGGCGGGTCCGACGGCAACACAACCAGCTTGTACACAGCCACTATCGACGGGCTAGGTCCGGTTGGCGATGGTGCACACGCGGCCCATGAACACATGTTGATCGACAAGACGCTCGAACGAACGGCCTTGTTGGCCTTACTCTTGACAGCACCGGCTATGGAGGGCCAGACCCAGGAAAGGGGACGACGATGAGCACGAGGGTATACGGCTCACTGGCTCGCATTGCGGATTTTCGTAACAGCAATTTCGACGTGCAGGATTTGCCTCGGCAGGAATGGGCGACGGGTGACTACGTTGAAGGCGAGGTCGCTGGCTCGGTGACGAAGCTCTATCACATCGAGGATCGTTGCGGCCACATGGTCAGGGTTGAGCCCGGCGATTGGGTCGTAGGCGCGCTGGCTGATCGTGCCGCGACGCTTGAAGGTGTGGGGAGCTGGCGTGATATCGACAGCGACGGTGGGATGCACTCGCTGACGAGTGCTGGTCTGTTTGGACGCTTTACGTCGTACTCGCAGCTGCTGCCCGATCCGCTGCAGCTAAAGTACCGCGGTCACTTGTGTCGAAACGGCGAAAAAGTCTGCATGTCGCATTTCGCCCCGACAGCAAAATCGCACAAGTTCAATGTGCCAACGGTCATGCTGGTGGGCACGTCAATGTCAGCAGGCAAGACGACGGCGGGCCGCCGCGTATGCAAGGAATTCGATCGAGCCGGCCTGTTCGTCATTGGCAGCAAACTCACCGGGGCAGGCCGCTACCAGGACATCCTGAGTTACCTCAAGACCGGCGCGACGGAGATCTTCGATTTCGTGGATGTGGGCCTGCCTTCGACCGTTGTGCCGGAGGTCGACTATCGTGCGGCGATACGGCCACTGCTGAATTTCATTGACGATCTGCAGCCAGACCTGCTGGTGGTTGAAGCCGGCGCATCGCCACTCGAGCCGTACAATGGCGCCGCGCTAATGGATGAGATCGGAGATAACGTCGTGTGCACAATCCTCTGTGCCTCGGATCCCTATGCCGTCGTCGGTGTACAGCAGGCGTTCGGATTGCGGCCGGATATTGTGACCGGACCCGCGGCGCAGACGTCCGCCGCTGTCGAACTTGTCTACAAGCTGTCCGGCCTGCCGGCGATCAATATTATTGACCCTGCGGGGAAGGAGCCGTTTCGTCGTTTCCTGAATAGTGTGCCCGGCATCAAGCGCCGGGCACACGGTAATGGTCGAATGGGGGGGTGTTATTCGACCAGTGTTACCTCGTCGTCGCCGAACCGGTAGCGTATGCCAATGCCTACGGCGTATACGTCGTAGTTATACGGCTGCGCGCCCATGGTGAGGATCGTTGGCAACGTCGTTGGCGATACCAGCGCCCAGTCCTCGAGCTCAAATTGCTCGTAGCGTAAATGGAATGTGCCTTGCAGCCGGTCTGAGAACTCATAACTGGCTTCGACGTGCGCCGAATCCAGTGTCGACTCAATGGTTGGCAGGGTGCTGGGTCCACCACTCAGACTGTCGAGCGCAATATGCGTCTCGCCCGTGCCACGGTTATAGTCGATCGAGAAATCGAACTTGCTGTCACTCGGTCGCCAGGTCATGCCAACGCCCGCGTGGTCAAAGTCGTCCTCGTGGAAGGCACTCCAGTCCCAGAAACCGAACTGCTCCGCACCTGTCTGGTGCGCGTCAATTCTGTCCTGCCCGAAGACAAGGTATACGGAAGCGCTCTCGGAAACGGCCCAGCTGATATCGGCCGATGCACGGAACTCCTCGGCACCGTTCAGGCCGACCAGCGATTCCTTGTAATCGTCATCGGCAAACAGGGCCGATACGCTGAAGGACACAGGTAGCTCGAGCGGGCTGATGGCAGCAACAACTTCACCGAATTCGCGATAACGATAGGCGAGGTTGTACTTGCGCATTAACGGGTTTTGCCCAAGGCTGACGGCGATCGTGTCGTTGTAGCGATCGATACCGCGTTGCGACGAGCCGCCCTTGGCTCGGATATCAAGCCATGCGGTCGGGCGCCAGCGTACCTGTCCCCAACCCAGGTCAGTCGTTTGTTCGGCGACCTCCTGATAGTCACGGTTCATTTCCTTGCGTTCGTAGCCGGCTGAGATTCGGAGTCTTGGCGAGAATGAGTATTCGCCACTGACGATCGTGTGCAGGCGGTCGTAGCTGTACGGTACGTTCTGTTCGATATCGCCAGAGTTAATGACATCGACAATGACGCGGTCCCAGTCGGATATTGGTGTCTTGTTATCACGCTCGTCGTAGCGGTACCCGAACTTGAGGCGCAGCTTGTCGAGCGGACGCGAGGTCACGCTAAATGAGTAGTTGAGCGTGTCGACTTTCGCATCCAGTGAACTGCCCGGTAGTGCTGCGGTTACCAGGTTCGGGTTGATCGTGTAGGGGAGAAGCGCCGCATTTTGCTCGCCGCGCCCGGAGGCAACGAGGAACGCGACGACGGTATCGCCGACAGTCATACGGTACTTGCCCGACAGGGAAATCTGCGAGAAATCATTGTCCGGTTCGCGAGCCATCTGCAGGGACGTTGCGCCCGGTGTCGCGAGAAACGGTGTTTCCCAGATCAGTGACGGATTCTGGTTCGTGAAGAACGAGCCGTAGTACTTAAGTGTCAGGCTGAATGCGTCAGCGTAGTACTGAATACCCGCATCGATCTGGTCGGTCTCGTAGTCGATCCAGCGCGGCAGAAACGCCGCCTGGGTGTAACTGCCCGCACTCGTGATGTCGATACCGTCACGCGTCTGGCGTCGGAAATCGGCAAACAGCCGGACGGCGTCACCGGGCGTCCAGTCGCCACCGATATCGATGATCTGGCGATCTGTCCCAACCATGCGACGCTGCAGCGATGACGAGAGTTGTGTCATCTGATCGGTCGTCCCCGCCGGGACCCAACCTCCTGCGAGCGTCAGCGTGTTGCCTGTCGATGGATCAAAAACCGTACTGGTCGTATCGAAACGGCGATACGGCAGATCTTGATAGCCAAAGCGGAAATCGAAGGCACCCTGTTTCCCGGTGCTGAGTTCGACGACGCGCGAGTCCAGGCCAAGGTCCTCGATGTACCAGTCAAGCCGATAGCCGTCATTGGCGTAGCGTCCCTGGCCGTTAACATCAGCATGGACACCTTCTTCATCGTGACCCGTGTAGTTCCCGAAGCGAGCCGCATCGTCGCTGACGCTGCTTGCGCCAACACCGACTTCGGCACGATAGCCCTGTTCGAACGGGCAGGATTCACACGCCCAGTCGCTGGTATCGACCTGCGCCAGGCTAATCACCGGCGCAAGCAGAACAAGGGGTGCCACCAGTGTCCGACCTGTTTTCATTGTTTGTTTCGACATCGCTGCAGGCTCCTATCGCATCAGCTTTGAGCCCGACGGGTGGTTAGACCCGTGGACCTGGTCGTGGCAGTTCATGCAGGACTGCCCCAGGAGGAAGGCTGACGGCACATTACCTGCCAGCCCGCTGGCATCCTGCGGGATGCTTGGGTGGCCGTCCTGTGAGTGGCAGCTCTGGCACAACATCGGCGCGCGCATGCTTAGCATGCCTGGCTGAGTTGAACCATGCGGGTTGTGACAGTTGTTGCAGTCCTCGGTGGCCGGTGCGTGCTCCCAAAGATAGGGGCCGCGCAGTTCGGCGTGGCAGTCGTAACAGGTGGAGTTCACGCTGTTGCCTGCCAGCAGGCCCTCAGTCGTATCGCCGTGAGGGCTGTGGCAACTCGTGCAGGCCATTTTTCCCTGCCGAACCGGGTGGGCATAGGGTTTCATGGCCTGCGTACGTTGTTGCTGATGGCAGTCGAAGCACACATCGGCCTGCGTAGATACCGCCAGAACCGGGTCACGTTCAACGTGCATCGTATGGCAGTCGTTGCAGGCGATCGAATCGTCGTCATGCGCGCTGCCGTGCCAGGCAAAGCCCGTATCCGCGTCGTGACATTCAACACAGTAGGCATTCTGGCCTGCAATCGAGGTCGTGGAATTTGAACCGAAAGCCGGTATTGGCGGGCGTTCCTTGCCGCGCCGTACTCGTCCTGCGTGGTCGCTAGCTGGGCCGTGGCAGGCTTCACACTGCAGCTGGCCGTGCCCGAAGGGAGAATCGGGATCCTGCGGCACAGCGTGCTTGGTGCGGAAGACTGCCAGGGTGGCCTGGTCGTCATGACACTGGAAACACGTATCGGCACCCTTGCGACTGTAGTCGGGGAGTTCGGCCCCGTCGTCAGCTGCCTGGGCATGGGTAATCGCGGGGCTGGCGAAGGCCACCAGGGCCATCGCCAGTACCGCAGATCGTCTTACAGTCATTTTCATGAACATCCGCATGTGTCCAGTTAGTTGAACTGGAACTGGCCAACGCTATGCATTTCTGCAGTGTCAGCGCTTGCGCCTGGTCCATGACAGAGTTGGCAAGTCTCGACGCCTGAGGACACGAGGTTGCTGTCCGCATCTTTCGTTGCGCTAAAGTCGCCGCCGTTCTGAATCATGTGATTCGCCGCAAGGTCACTGACGTGGCAGGACGAACAAATGGCCGAGTTTGGCGAGACGACAACGTCATCCATCGGTGTGGCCGGGTCGTTCGCGTCAACCGTGGTGCCCAGTACTACAGTCGGGTCGACCGGGTAGAAGCCATCTTCGACGTGGCAGCCTTCGCAGTTGTTCAGTTTGCCTGGATAGACGAAGTCGAACGTGTGCGCGGTGCCACCAGAGGGGAAGCGGAACCCGCATGCCTCATACGGTTCTTTCGTGTAGTCGGCTGCGTGGAGCGCGTGGATCATGACCTTCATGTCAATGGTGTTGTCATCAGTGGTGCCGAGATCGGTCACACAAGGATCGGCACGTCGATTGATGTCTGTGGCATTCGGTGCATGGCAGGTAACACAGACCTCGATGTTGTCGGTCCGGTTGTTGCCGTGCATCGAGAGCTGGTTGTGGCAGTCGTCACATTTGGCGATGTCCACGGCATTGCGACGCGTCACCAGCGGATTCATGCCGATCGCGGCGTAGCCAATCGCATTGGTCACGGCGATTTGCTCAAGCGAACCGTCGATATCGACGGCGGCGTGGCCGTCCATCGTAGCAGCCAGTGAGCCACCGGCATTTGCAGGTATGGCGGTCGGCGACGTGACACTGAATACACCTGGCTGACCGGCAACGGCCACAGGCGTGCCACCCGAACAAGGAATCGCGTTCGTTGATGAGGGCAGGCCGGGCGTGCTGGCGCCATTGTTGTGGTAGTCCGACGTATCCCACGCGATGCCGACGACGAGTCGTGACGGACCACAGGTTGTCCACTCAGGATCGTTCAACAGGTCCCAGGCAACGCCCGTATCCGGGTTATTTACGCGGTATTGAACGGTCGGGAAATCGCCGACGTTGGTATCGAGAATATTGACGATCTCGAAGTCGAATGCGGACTGGGCTTCGACGTTTGGCTGGCGGTGTACTTCAGAAACACGGAAGTCGCCGTTAAGAACATCTGCGTCGTCGCCATGGCAGGTCATGCAAGTAGTGTCATCGAGCAACACGAGGCCGCCAAAGTGGAGCTGGTTCGCATCGTTTTCGGAGCCGTCCCAATCGATCCAGTCGTGGCAGCCACCGCAACCTTCGCGGTTCGGAACCATTCGCCAGTTACTGGCCTGCGGAACCGTGGTGTCAGATTCCTGGTGGCAGGTCGTGCAGTTGCGCACGTCCTGCGGGAAAACGATATTCGAGTAGTCGTGCGTATTACTGCCATAGCCAACGACGTAGTAGCCATTCGTGAGGTTCTCACCGAAGTGGATCTTGTGGATCATCTCACTCATGTTGACGGTGCCGCCCCAGGGTTCGGCTGCGCTGTCGCCGTCGATCGAGGACGGGTTATGGCAGGTCACGCAATAGGCGATATCAAAGCGGGCCTCACCATGGAACCCAAGATTGTCGTGGCAGGCGTTACAGGTTGCATTGTTGACGATTTCTCGCATGTCCACTGGTGAGCCGCCGGTCGGCAGAAAATCAAATGGCGCATTGTTCGCCGGAATGGCGACACCCAGGACAAAGGACGTCCTGATTTCCAGGCCGAGGCGATGCGTCTTGGCGGCATCAAACACCGGTCCGGCAGGGTAGGCCGTCAGGGCGCTGGCAAACACATAGGTGTATGTACCATCGCCATTGTCCGTAAATGTACCTGCGGCACCCGATTCCGTACTCGCCTGCGCGTTTGCAATACCCGCGCTGTCGCGCGTGATGTAAGACTGCCATTGACTGGATCCGCCATCCTGTCCCGGTGACAGCTGCGCCAGCGTGAAGCTGATCGTGTTGGCGGGGAGTCCTTTCAGACCAAAATCCAGGTCGTCAGACAGGCGGAGCGTGACGCTTGGTGCGCCGCCACCGGCCGGAACGGTAACGTCCTGAACTTCAACGTTAATTTTCTCGGCCGATTCCACCGGGATGGCATTACCCGATGACGAGCCCGGAGGTCCCGATGTTCCCGGGGTACCGGGAGGCCCTGCCGTGCCAGCAGGCCCTGCAGGACCTGCAGGGCCGGTAGTGCCATCGCATGCAAATAGCAGAGCGCTGGCGAACAGCAGACCTACCAATCCTGTATTGCGGCTGAATGAGCGTCTCATGTCATACCCCTTAAACTTGTTTTGCCTGAATCTTACTGAGTCATCGGAAACCGTTCATGGCGCATTCATGAACAGTCTTATCTAATACTCTTTCTAGGGAAGTTGGACTGATTCTTGAATCGCGAAATGTACCTATGGATTCTCGGTATGTAGCAGGAATACATCGAAGCCGATGTATGTACAATTATTGCGGGCCCAACCGGGCAGAAAGGAGATTAAGATGAAACGCCACTTTTTATTTGTTTTTTCAGTACTTATGCTGGGAATACCGGCGCTGGCTTCGGCCGACGTCGATGCATTGATTCAAGACTGCAATGGCTGCCACGGTGACAACGGAGTCAGCCAGTGGAGCGATGTCCCGACGATTGCGGGTCTTGCTGAATTTGTGCATGTCGATGCCCTGTTTATCTACCAGGATGAAGCGCGGCCGTGCGCAGAATCCGAATATCGCCAGGGCGACACGAGTCGTGCGGCTACAACCATGTGTGCTGTAGCAGCTGACCTGAGCGAAGACGACATAGAAGCACTCGCAGCAGCGTATGCCGAGCAGTCGTACGTCAAGGCGACGCAGGAATTCGATGCAGCCCTGGCAGCTACTGGCAAGGCTCTGCATGACGACGCCTGTGATCGGTGCCATTCTGAAGAAGGTACAAATCCGGAAGATGAGGCCGGCATGCTTGGTGGCCAGCAGATGGGTTACCTGCGCGACACATTTGCGGCCTACGCCGACGAATCGCGTGAGCAGCCTGGAAAAATGAAACAGAAGATGGACGCACTGTCCGCTGATGATACTGAAGCGCTAATCCACTACTACGGAAGCGTTCAATAAGCACTGCGTATGCCGCCGGTGGCAACGCCGGCGGCCTATTTTTCGACACCTCGCCGCCGCGCGCGGTGCAAGACATTCCAGCCTGAACGAGACACCTCTCTCGGAAATCCCTGATGGCAGCTAAGGCCTTATTGGCTTACTTAAGACGCCAAACTTCAGGGAAGTAACACTAATGACACAGCCCACCCGGCTTGCTCGCCTTCGGCGCGAGCGTTTATCCAGATCCCGACTCTGGTTCCTCGTCGCGACAGCGGTCCTGTGGTTCGCCGGAAGCCCGGCACTGGCTCAGGAAGACAGCAGATGTCTCAAATGTCATGACGACCCTGAGATGACAGGGTTCCGTGACGACACGGAAATTCCGATGTATGTCACCGCGGAGACGATTGCGTCATCCGCCCACGCCGAATTGACGTGCGTTGAGTGTCATAGCGACCTCGCCGGCAGCAAACGCAGGCGGCACGCCGAAGAACTTGAGGCTGTCGAGTGCAACGACTGCCATCGGCGCCAGGCAAGAGCGCATAGCAGAAGCCTGCACGGCGTCGCGGCGGAACAGGGCGATCCCATGGCCCCGACTTGCGCCGACTGCCACGGCAAACACGATGTGTTGTCAGCCACCGATGCCGACTCGCCAACTGCGGTGATGAACATCCCGATGCTGTGTGGTGACTGCCATCGTGAGGGCGCTCCGGTATCGCGAACCCATGAGATTTCGCAAGACAACATCCTCGAGAACTACTCGATGAGTATTCACGGCGAAGGCCTGTACGAACAGGGCCTCACCGTCACAGCCGTCTGCACATCCTGTCACACCGCGCATGACATCCTCCCGCATACCGATCCGAAATCGAGTATCCATGCGGACAATGTTGCTGAGACCTGTACCGCATGCCACGGTCAGATTGAGAACGTGCATCGCAAGGTGATCGAGGGCAATCTGTGGACCGAAGATCCGGGCAAGATCCCGGCCTGTGTTGACTGTCACGCGCCACACAAAATTCGCAGCGTGTTTTACCCTGATGGCCTGGCCGATAAGGACTGCCTGAGCTGCCACAGTCAGCAAGACCTGACAATGGAACGTGGCGGCAATACGATCAGTCTTTACGTTGATGAGGCAGCTTACGAAAACTCAGCGCACGTAGATACAGCCTGTGCGCAATGCCATACGGACGTTACCGTCGCTGAAGAGCGCGCCTGCTCTACTATTCAGTCACAAGTGGATTGCAGCATTTGTCACGCCGAGCAAGTCACGGAATACAATGGCAGCACCCATGGAACCCTGTTTGCAGAGGGCGACGTGGACGCGCCTTCGTGCCAGGACTGCCACGCCAAGCACGCGACACTTGATCAAAACTCGCCGGAATCGCCAACCTATGCGCTCAATGTTCCGACGCTTTGCGGGGACTGTCATCGTGTGGGCGAGCAGGCCGCGACCCGAATAGAGGCGAAGGTCGATGACATCGTCGGTAGCTACGAGGATAGCGTGCACGGCCGCGGATTGATGGAGAGCGGTCTTGTTGTGACGGCGACTTGTGCCGACTGCCACGGGGCACATAACGAACTTCCGCCGGAAAGCCCGAATTCTTCGATCAACCCGGCGAATATCGCGGGGACCTGTGGCAATTGCCATCACGGCATTGAGGAACAATTTCAGGAGAGCGTGCACTGGACGGACGATCCGGTCGCCGACGAAAACAAACCCACCTGTGAAGACTGTCATTCCTCGCACACCATCATGCGTACTGAACAGGTTGGATTCCGCGACCTGATGATGGAACAGTGCGGCCGCTGTCACACTGACGAGGCTGAAACGTTCTTTGATACGTTCCACGGCAAGGTTTCGCGCCTGGGTGGTGAGGGTGTCGCCAAGTGCTACGACTGCCATGGAACACACGGCATCCTTGCGCCTACGGATCCCAATTCGATGCTCAGCAGGGACAATGTCGTCGAGACCTGCGGGCAGTGCCACGAGGGCTCGCACCGGCAATTCGCGGGCTACCTGACACACGCGACACATCACGATCGCGAAAAATATCCCTGGCTGTTCTGGTCGTTCTGGGGCATGACTGCGTTGCTGGTCGGCACTCTGTCATTCGCCCTGCTGCACTCGTTTGCCTGGGTGGTCCGGCTCATGCTAAATCGTGAAGAGTGGCGGGCGCACAAGGCGTTGAGCCAGGGCAGAGACCAGAAATTCTATCGCCGGTTCAGCCGACTCCAGCGCACCATGCATATCATAATGATGCTTAGCTTCTTTACGCTGGCGTTGACAGGCATGGCGCTGAAATTCTCGTATATGCCCTGGGCACAGGCTGTTTCCAATTTCCTGGGCGGATTCGACAGCATGGGCTTCCAGCATCGCGTTGGAGCGTTCGGCCTGCTGATCGTTTTCATTCTGCATGCCTACGACATTGTCAGCTACAAGCGGAAGACGAAGCAGACCATGTTGCAGATCATTACCGGACCGGACTCGATCATTTTCAATGGCCGGGATCTCAAGGAGTTCATCCAGTCGATCAAGTGGTTCTTTGGCATGGGCGAGCGTCCCAACTACGGTCGCTACACCTACTGGGAGAAATTCGACTACTTCGCGGTCGGCTGGGGCATCATCATCATCGGTACGACCGGTCTCGTACTCTGGTTCCCCGAGATCTTCACACGTGTTGTGCCAGGCTGGGCAGTGAATGTGGCTACGATCATTCACAGTGACGAAGCGCTGCTTGCAGTGGGCTTCATCTTCTCGATTCACTTCTTCAACACCCACTTCAGGCCCGACAAGTTCCCGATGGACCCCGTAATATTTACCGGGCGTTTGTCTGTCGATGAGCTGAAATACGACAAGCCTGGCGAATACGAAGAGCAGGTGGAATCCGGTGAGCTGGAGGGTAATCTCGTCAGAGCGTTCCCAAGGTTTAAAGACAAGGGCGTGAGGGTATTCGGCATGCTGGCGCTCACCTTTGGTCTGGTGGTGCTGGGCCTGATTGTGTACTCGATGCTGTTCGGCTACCGATAAGTATTGGTGCCCGGCGTCATCCTTTGCGATGATGCCGGGCATCACTATTGATTATCGGGAGAACGCACCTTGGATCTGACTGGTCACTGGGTTGGCGCGGCTGCCATCCTGATTTTTGCACTGGCTTACCTGCTGGTGATCGTCGAGGAGTTTACCCACCTCAGGAAATCCAAGCCGGTGATCCTGGCGGCGGGACTGATCTGGGCCATCATCGCCTACCAGTATGCGACGGCATCCATTCCGCATGAGACAGAAGAGGCCGTTCGGCACTTCCTGACCGAGTTTGCCGAGTTGTTCCTGTTCCTGCTCACGGCAATGACCTACGTCAATGCGATGAGTGAGCGCAGGGTCTTTGCCGCACTTCGTTCATGGCTGGTAAACCATGAATTCAGCTACCGGCAGCTGTTCTGGATAACCGGCATCCTCGCCTTCTTCCTGTCCCCCATAGTCGACAACCTCACGACAGCGCTGGTCATGTGTGCAGTACTGCTGGCAGTCGGAAAGGAGAACCCGAAGTTCGTCAGCATTGGCTGCGTCAATATTGTCGTGGCTGCCAATGCGGGCGGCGCATTCAGTCCGTTTGGGGATATCACGACGCTAATGGTCTGGCAGAAAGGGACGCTGGAGTTCCAGACCTTCTTCGCGCTGTTTATCCCGTCAGTCGTCAACTACCTCGTGCCGGCTGTCGTCATGTCACTGGCGGTGCCGGGAACTACTCCACAGGCGAAAGGTGAGGTTGTCGAGATGCAGCGTGGCGCGAAGAGGATGATGTTCCTGTTCGGGTGCACCATTGCGACGGCGGTGAGTTTTCATAACTTCCTTCATCTCCCGCCGTTTCTCGGCATGATGACGGGGCTCGCGTACCTGCAGATCTTTGGCTATTACCTGCGCATTACACATGTTCCCGAAATGGAAAATAAAGTGCCTCCTGGGCGACATGGCGAGGTCACAGCGTTTGACAGCTTCAGGGAAGTAGCACGGGCAGAGTGGGACACGTTGCTGTTTTTCTTCGGCGTCATTATGTGCGTCGGTGGCCTCGGGTTCATTGGCTACCTTGATCAACTATCCGTCTACGCGTATTCGGAACTCGGGGCGACAGTTGCCAACATCCTGGTCGGAATCGCATCCGCTATCGTGGACAACATTCCGGTCATGGTGGCGGTCCTGCAAATGTACCCCGAGATGGACGTCTTGCAGTGGCTGCTGGTTACGTTGACCGCAGGGGTCGGTGGCAGCCTGCTGTCAATCGGTTCCGCGGCCGGTGTCGCTTTGATGGGCCAGGCGCGAGGCCAGTACACGTTCTTTTCTCATCTTAAATGGACGCCCGTGATTGCCGCCGGGTTCGCACTCAGCATCTGGGTGCACTTCCTCGTCAACAGTCATTACACGGGTATCGCCCCAAGCTGACCCAGATCAGTCAGGGTGCCCGGCCAAACCGTCCTTTGGGTTTCTCCGCGTCCTCGCAGATAACCTCACCGCGTTCTTCTGCCCGCGAGAATGGTGGCTTGCCCGTAAGCCATGTCATATCTATCGGGTAAACAGCCGGGTCGAGCATGACCGAGTAGAAATGCCAGATGAGAATCGCGAGTGTCGCCAGGATCGCTTCGAGGAAATGCAGAACAGTGGCGGCCTCAGGGACCCAGCCCGGGAGCCAGGTTAGCGTGAAGTTCTCAAACCACAGCACCAGTCCTGTCACCGCCGTAACGAGAGTGCCCCACAGCGCGGCCCAGTATTCGACCTTCTCAATGTAGCCGACGCGTACAGGCGCAGGCGGATCAGAGCGGCGTCCCAGGTTGTAGGAAAGCCGGTGAGAGAATTCGGTGAAGTCGGCCACCTTCGGCAGGAATGCTGCCATCTGGCCTCGTGCGCGCGCACTGATGGCAAGATGTGCGAAGTGGAAGAAGCAGGCGCCGATCAGGCCGACTGCGGCGGTGCGGTGGAACAGGCCCCGCAACTCACAGTCCCAGACATTGAGCATGTTGGCCCACCAGCTTTCCGGGTATTTCAGGGCAAAGCCTGTGTACACCAACACGATAAAGCTCACAGCGGCCAGGCCGTGCGCAATTCTGAACGGCGGCGACATGCGTTCTTTGACGACGCAATTTTCCGGAGGCCTGCGCAGGCGTGGTTCCGGATGTCGTGTCTTCTTTACCAGGTCCAGCAGGTTATGCAGCAGCATACCGATGACGGTGACCCAGATCAGGGGAATGTAGATTTTCCTGATCCAGTAGGCAAAGACATTGGGTGTATCGTCGGCCACTACGTGTATGGGCGCTATCGCGAACCGTGTGCCTGCCCCGGCATGGCATTGGCCGCAGGTTTCAGCCAGGTTATCCGGATGCGTGTGCGAGTCGGGATCGGTCGACGGCAGAATATTGTGCACGCCGTGGCAGCTTGCGCAGTTGGCGACACGCTGTGAACCGCTGCGTGCGGCTAATCCGTGGAAGCTCTCGTCATAAGACGGGACCTGGTCCGCAGGCAGGCCGTACTTCTCGCTAAGCTTCAGGTCCGAGTGACAGGGACCGCAGACCTGGATCGGAATGTTGCTGGCCGAGACGGGGGAATCTGGTGAAGTTATGGCCAGAATTCGATGTTCGCCATGACAATCCGTGCATACCGGAGACTCGTGTACGCCAGCGTTGGCGGCCAGCCCGTGAATGCTACGTTCGAATTGCCTCGTAATCTTTCGGTGACAATCCCCGCACGTGTCCGGCACGTTCAAGCGATAAATCGAGGAAGCCGGATCGGTGGCGGGCAATGGCGAATGGGCCGAATGGCAATCGCTGCAGCCGGGCCCTGTATCATGATCGTGAACTGCCTCTGCATGTACGCTGGCCGTGTAGGCCTCGATAGGACGAATGGTCAGTACACCTTGGGTCGCAGGATCTTCCGCGCCGTGACACGCCCCGCAGGTCCCACCCTGAGCGAGGGTGGCAACCGGGGAAGACGGATCGGTGTAAGCCATCATGGTATGGACTTCGCCATGACAGTTCGCGCAGGACGGAAGATTGGGATCCGGGAATTTCTGTGGGCCTTGTTCACCGTGGGCACTGGTGAGCTGCACTTCGACTACGTCGTCGTGACAGGCCCCACAGTCGACCGGATCGAGCCCGCGTTTGTGGCGGCGTGAGTCGGCACCGACGTGGCAGTCGAGACACTCAGTCATGCCATGTACCGTGGCCTCAAATTGCACGAGGTCGGTTTCGTGGCAGTCAAGGCAGGGATTCGCTTGCTCGGTTTCGTCCGCTTTCAGGGCTAGCGGTGTGCAGGCGAGGAGGAGGGTGAAGCCAATTATGAACTTGCGCACAGAGGTACTCGCTGTTCCAGATTGTTCTGGTGTTCAGACCCCTCGAACACATTATGGTCTTTTCAACAACATATCCCAACACCCTGAACCTGCGAGAAATACGGATTCCGATGCCACCGATACGTAGTTTAGTATCGAAGCCGAAACTGCAGAAAGCACGTTGGGTGTTTCTCAAAACGGAAGAACAAGAACACCAGGTTGACTACCGGTCTTTGATCGACAACTGAGGAACACCATGCTTAAGAATTTCCTTGCATCGATTACACGTAACGGCATTAGTTTGCTGGGTACCGCGATTGCTATCGCTGCGCTCGTACTGATTGTCTGTCTGTTTTTTCTGGCTCAGATCGGCTTTGAGGGCGGCCCGTATCTCGGCATCATCACATTCCTGATCCTGCCGGCGCTCTTCGTTTTCGGTCTGCTCCTGATACCGATCGGAACATTGCTGCAGCGCCGCAAACTGCGTCGATCATCTGGCGCCGACGGCGCGCCGCTGCTGCCGGTTTTCGATCTCAACGATTCCAAGACTCGTCGCTGGCTGCTGATTCTCACGGGCCTGACGATGATCAACATTGTTATCGTTGCAGGCGCGACATACAAAGGCGTGCACGTAATGGAGACGGTCGAGTTCTGCGGGCTCGCATGCCATTCGGTGATGGAGCCGGAGCACACCGCACACGCCCGGTCCCCACACTCGCGCGTCGCGTGTGCTGAATGTCATATTGGTCCCGGTGCGGACTGGTTTGTTAAGTCGAAACTGGATGGGGCCTGGCAGCTCATCTCTGTCGCGTTTGACCTCTACCCGCGTCCCGTGGAGACGCCATTGCACGATCTGCGCCCGGCACGTGAGACCTGTGAGCAGTGCCATTGGCCGACAAAGTTTGTGGGTGACAAGCTGAGAGTCATCAGTCACTACGAAGAGGATGAAGAAAATACCGAACTGACGACGGCACTACTGCTCAAGGTCGGCGGTTCGAAAGCGACAGGTTCGCAGGGCATTCACTGGCACGTCGATCGAGACGTCAGTATTCGATATCGCTCGGACGAAACCCGCGAGGAGATCTACAACATAGAGTTCACGCAGGGTGACGACGAGATGGTCGCGTTTGCCGACCGTAAAGCGCCCGAAGAGGGCGGTGTTTGGCGCGCGATGGACTGCGTCGATTGCCACAACAGACCCTCGCATATTTACGAGTCTCCGGGACCCGCTATTGATAATGCAATCGAGGCAGGTCAAATCGATCGTGAGCTGCCATTCGTCAAGCGCGAGAGCCTGCGGATTATTCAGGAAAAGTACGAGTCGCATGAGGCCGCACGCGCCGGGATCGCTGTCGAACTAGCCGCGTTCTACGATGAAAACTACCCGGACGTAGCGACCGAGCGAGCCGAGGACATTACCGCTGCAGCCAGCACGCTGGGGGATATCTTCTCCGTGAATATCTTCCCGCAGATGAATGTCTGGTGGGACACCTACCCTAATCACATCGGCCACGAACAATCAGACGGTTGTTTCCGTTGCCACAGACGCAGCATGCGCACAGCCGACAGGCAGCAGGTTTCCACCGATTGCGAAAACTGCCACATCCTTCTGGCTGAGGAAGAAGAGAATCCCGATATCATGTCGATCCTGAGGCCCGAATAATGCACTCCCCTGTAACAACGCCGGCGACACGTTCACTTACCCACGAGATCATCAGCGGCGGCAGCGGATTCGTGCTGGCGCTGTTTATGTGGGGGCACGTTGTCCTTGTCGGCTCCATTCTGACCGGCGAGCGTGGCTTCGACTGGATGGCGACATTTCTTGAGGACTACTACATCGCGCAGCCGACAGTGCTGGCGATATTCTCCCTGTTCCTCATTCATGCCATTTTTGCGGCACGCAAGATTCCCGCCCAGTTACGTGAGCGCAAACGTATCGTGGAGCTCGCCAAGGGGCTGAGCCAGTCCGGGCGCGAGAAGGTTGCAACGCGTACTGCGCACTCACCATTCCGTCCCCACGTCGAGTCGATGTTGTGGATCTGGCAGGTGCGTACGGGCATGGTCATGCTCGTCCTGGGCAGCTTTCACCTTATCCTGCTGGGCCTCGACGTGTTCACGCCGTTGTACGGCGATATCGTTGGCATCGAGTCACAGACAACGATGGCCCGCGTCGGAGCGGGTCTCTGGCTCCCCTATGCGATTTTGCTGTTATGCGTTGAATTCCATGCCAGCGTCGGTTTGTATCGCCTGGCGATCAAGTGGGGTGCCGACTTGTGGCTGTCCCGCAAAGCCATGCACCGGATCGAACAGGTGATCTTCTGGACGATCCTGGTAGTCGGTGGTGCCACATTGTGCGTGCTGGCTGGCTGGGTTGATCCGCCGCTTGCATTCCTGCTCGAAGGGGGTGCGTCGTGATGAGCAAACTGATTACGACAGACGTACTTGTTATCGGCGGCGGACTGGCTGGTGAGCGTTGCGCAATCGAGGCTGCTGCGGCAGGCCAGGAAGCAATTATCCTGTCGCTTGTGCCACCGCGACGCAGCCACAGCTGCGCGGCTCAGGGCGGGATGCAGGCTTCATTGGCCAACTGCGCAAAGGCTGCCGGCGATAATCCAACTGTGCACTTCATGGATACCGTTCGCGGCTCCGACTGGGGTGCCGACCAGGAGGTCGCAAATATTTTTGCCGAGGGTGCGCCGGTCGCTGTTCGCGAGCTGGCCCACTATGGTGTGCCGTGGTCACGTGTGCGTGGCGGTAAGAATCACTACTTCATCAAAGGTGAAGAAGTCGATATCGAAGAGGAGTTGGAGAACGACGGCCTGATAGGCCAGCGCGACTTCGGCGGTACGGCCAAGTGGCGCGCTTGCTATGCAGCGGCAGGTACCGGACATGCCGCTCTGTATGCGGTAGACAGCGAGGTCGTGCGCCTCGGTATCACCGTTTACGATCGTACGGAAGCCGTTGCCCTGATTCATGACGGCAGCCGTTGTACTGGTGCGGTCGTTCGCAACCTTCGCGACGGCTCGCATTTTACCGTGATGGCAAAAGCCACGGTTATTGCGACAGGCGGCTACGGTCGTATCTACGGGCAGTACACGAGTAACGCGACGATCAATGAAGGCACCGGTGCGAGTATCGCGCTGGACACGGGTGTAGTGCCGCTCGGCAACATGGAGGCCGTGCAATTCCACCCGACAACATTGTCACCGAGTGGCATTCTCGTCACCGAGGGTTGTCGTGGTGACGGTGGTTACCTGCTCGACAAGAACGGTGATCGCTTCATGGTCGAGCTGGAGCCAGAGAAGCAAGAGCTCGCCAGTCGAGACGTCGTATCTCGTCACATGCAACAACGGATGCGCGATGGTTTCGGCGTCGACTCGCCCTATGGACCGCATCTCTGGCTCGATATACGGCATCTCGGCGAAGAACACCTGAGGACTAAGCTTCTCGAGGTCTGGGACATATGCCGCGACTTCGTCGGCCGCAATCCTGCCGAGGAACTTATTCCGGTACGCCCGACCCAGCACTATTCGATGGGTGGTGTGCGCGTCAACAAAGACGGGCAGGCTTACGGCCTGGCCGGGCTATTCGCCGTCGGTGAAGCGGCATGCTGGGATATGCATGGCTTCAATCGACTCGGTGGCAACAGCCTTGCAGAAACACTGGTCAGCGGACGCATCGTCGGCCAGAGAGTTGCTGAGTATGCCTCTGGTCATGAGTTGCGGGCAGACACCGGGCTGGCATACGCCGCGCTTGCAGACGCTGAGCAGCGTGTTGCTGGTTGGCTTGCGCGCAGCGGTGCAGGGCCCAGCATCTACGACATACGTGACGCCATGGGCGAAACGATGATGCACAAGGTCGGTATCTTCAGGACAGGAGAAGAGCTGGCTGAGGCCGTGACTGAACTGGGTCAGCTCCTGGACGACTGCGACAACGCCGTTCTGCGTTGCAAGGAACCGGGCGTCAATCCCGAACTCGCGTTCGCGCTAAGACTGAAAGGCATGTTGCGCCTGGCAATGACTGTTGCAAGAGGGGCCGAAGCGCGTACCGAAAGCCGGGGCGCGCACTACCGTTCGGACTACCCGCTGCGCAACGATCGCGAATGGTTGAACAGAACGCTGGTTCGCTGGGGCGCTGACGAAAGTAAGCCTGCATTCAGCTACGAACCTACGGGGATCATTGATCTGCCGCCAGGACACCGAGGCTATGGCAGTGATGAACGAATCGAGATGACTGACTCGCTCAATGACCACAACGAAGGTGTGTTGAAGGAACAGACGCATCATGGCCGACTGGCCACGACCGAAGAAATGGGCAGCCGCCTTCAGCGCGATGCCTGGAAAGCCGTAACAGGATAAGTATTCATGAGTGACACCGAAAAAGCGCGCCGACTGCGATTCGAGATTTTCCGTTACAACCCGGAAGACGGGAATTCGGAGCCGCATACCGACATCTTCGAGCTCGAAGAGACGCCGTTTATGACCCTGTACATCGCACTCAGCCAGATCCGCGAAAAACAGGATCCCAGTCTGCAGTTTGACTTCGCCTGTCGCTCAGCGATCTGCGGGTCCTGTGCGATGATGGTCAACGGCCGGCCCGCATTGGCATGCCGTACGTTGACGTCTGACTTGCCTGCAAAGATCCAGCTTTACCCATTGCCAACCTTCAAGCTGATCGGTGATCTCTCTGTCGATACCGGTACCTGGTTCCGGCAGATGGCCGAAAAGACCGAGGCCTGGATTCACGAACAACTGCCGTTCGACCCGGATGGCGTCGAGGCGCGCATGAGTGACGATGTCGCTGCTGCACTCTACGAAGGTGATCGCTGCATCGAGTGCGGTTGTTGCGTCGCCTCTTGCGGTCTTGCGAATGTTGACGCCGACTTCCTGGCCGGCGCCGGCATGAATCGTGTGGCGCGATTCATGATGGACCCCCGCGACAGTCGTTCGGATGCAGAGTGGTTTGATGTCGTTGCCGGAGAGCAGGGCGTGTTCGCCTGTATTGGCTTGATGGCTTGCGAAGATGTCTGCCCGAAAGAGCTCCCGTTGCTCGAGGTCTACGCCTATCTNAGGCGTCGTATCGTTGGCGCAAGATTTGTTGCGAAGAGCGAGAAAGTCGCTTCATAGTGCAACCGGTTCGGTTACTGCGTTTACTCGGGCCAGTAACACGATGTTCGTAGCGCATTGAGATGCTGCGTGTCCTTTGCGCTCGATCGAATCGTCTTGTAACGCACGACATGTTCCAATCGCACGAAGGGCAGCGAGTTGATTATTTCAGCTGTCTCGATTAACTCGATGACATCGAAATTTCCAATTCCCCATGCAGTTCCGAATGTTATTGATCCATCGAAAAACGACGCTACAGTAACGTCGTACTCAGGCAGATATACAGTCACCCCTTCACGGCTGACAATATCCCAAACGTCTTGTTTGCACAGTATGTCGAGGTCGTTGCACGCCGGAATAATATCTCTTATCGTCAGTGGACCACTGCCGAAAATTGCATAGCCATCGGGCGGTAGTTGTAGTTGCTTCAGTTGGTCGAATAGCGTGGCATCCATACAGGGACGGTAGCCCAACAGTCTTGTCCGGTTCAAATAAGCGTGATTCGGAAATTGGCAAACTCACCGATTGAAGTCACAGCTGATAGAAGCCGATCGAGCTTCCTGGAAAACGTCAACCCTTCGAAATAACCTCAAGTGCGCGCAGTACGTCGCGGCGACTGATCTGGCCGACCAGGCGGTTCTTGTCCGTTACGGGGAATCGCCGGTAGCGCTTGTCGATGAACACCTGTGCAAGGTCGACGATACTCATCTCCACGTTGACGGTCTCTACACCCTTCGACATGTAGTCACTGACAGGGCCGCCGTAGTCGCCGTGATATCCGGCCTGCAACGCTACCTTCATGCAGTCGAGTTCAGACAGCATGCCGATCAGGCTGCCCTCGTCATCAACGACAGGCGCACCCGCAATGCGGTTCTGGACCAGTACGTGCACAGCATCGAGCACGGGCGTGTCGGGCTTGAACGTTACAAGCGTCTTGGCCATGTAGTCTTTTACAAGACAGGACTTGATATTCATGTTGCTTCTCCGTCCGCGCCTTTGCGCTTGTTACGGCAGTTACCCTTGCCGGTGCATAATTCGCAGCCGCCGCCATTGAGGCCGCCGCAGCTGCCGCTGATCGCCCGGCGCCCGTTTAATACGCCAACGCTCATGCCCGTAATGACGAGCAAAATGATGACGAAGCTAAACAGCAGTGTGGTCATGATCATGTTCATTGTGTACCCAGTGTATCGAATTCAGCTGTCGTAATTTCCAGAATGTCCGTGTCGTTGCGGACCAGGAAGTAAGCGGCCACGCGGAGTTCCTGTGCCAGCGCCGGACCGGCATCAGGCCCGAGAACCAGCAGGGCCGTCGCCATCGCATCGGCATAGGCCGCGGAAGGGGCAATAACTGTAACAGCAGCAAGGTCGTGCGACACCGGGTGGCCCGTCCGCGCATCAATCGTGTGCGAAAAGCGCTGCCCGTCATGTTCGAAGTAGTTTCGATAGTCACCTGACGTCGCGATGCTGGTATTGGTCACATCGACGACCGCGTGTGGCACGCGCGCCGATGTCGAGGGTGCCTCGATGCCAATCGCCCAGTTCTTGCCTTCACGGTTGTGTCCCCTGACCCTCAATTCACCCCCGATCTCGACCAGGTAGTTATCGAAGCCTCGTTCGTCGAGCATGTCGGCGAGCGCGTCGACCGCGTAGCCTTTCGCCCAGCCCGACAGGTCAACGTACAGGTCAGGCTCGTCCTTGCGCACGAGGCGTTCCCCGCAGTCGGTTTCCAGCTTGTCGAAGCCGACACTGCGCTGTGCCGCCTCGATGTCAGCGGCAGAGGGCGGTTCGGAGACCTGGCCATCCGGCCCGAATCCCCAGAGGTTGACCAGCGGGCCTATTGTCAGGTCGAAGGCACCGCTTGTCGCTTCACTGACTTCCTGTGAGTGTTCCAGCAACTCGCAGAATTCGGCCGACACAGGAATCCAGTCGATGGAGAGGTCGGCATTAAAGGCACTGAGCTCGGAATCGTCCCGCCAGGTTGACGCGATCTTGTCGACAGATTGCAGGGCTTTGAGTATGTCATCCTGCAGTTGCTCGGTATCCAGTTCCGGAGGAGGCTCGACCAGGGAAACTATGAATACCGTACCAAGCGCGCTACCGTCGAGATCGAGCTGTGATAATGAGCTGTCACACGCAGCAATTGCCAGCAAGGCAAAGCAGTATGTCAGCGAGCGCAGCACCTTCAATTAGCCGCCAAAGTCATCAAGCAGGATGTGTTCTTTTTGGACGCCGAGGCTGTCCAGCATCTTGACTACCGCTGTGTTCATCATCGGTGGCCCACAGAGATAGAATTCGCAGTCCTCCGGTGCCGGGTGCTTCGACAGGTATTCGTCGAGCAATACCTGGTGAATGAAGCCGGTCATGCCGTCCCAGTTGTCCTCGGGTTGCGGCTCGGATAGCGCCAGGTGCCAGTCGAAGTTTTCGTTCTTCTCGGCGAGTTCATCGAACTCTTCCTCGTAAAACATCTCTTTGAGGCTACGTGCACCGTACCAGAAGGACATCTTGCGGGTTGAGTGCTTGCGCTTAAGTTGGTCGAAGATGTGAGAACGCATTGGTGCCATACCGGCGCCGCCACCGATGAAGACCATTTCGTTATCCGTGTCCTTCGCGAAGAACTCGCCGTAAGGACCAGACACGATAGCCTTGTCACCCGGTTTAAGATTGAAGATGAACGACGACATGATACCGGGCGGTATGGAATCATCGGCACCCGGTGGTGGTGTGGCGATACGCACATTCAGTTTAACGATGGTCCTCTCTTCCGGGTAACTCGCCATCGAGTACGCGCGCATCTCGGTCTTCTTTACGTGAGATTCGTATTTCCAGAGGTCGTATTTGTCCCATTCATCGCGGAACTGCTCATCAATATCGAAGTCCTTGTACTTGAGGTCATGCGGTGGGCATTCGATCTGGATGTAGCCGCCGGCCTTAAATTCAAGTTCCTCGCCCTCGGGCAGCGCAACGACAAATTCCTTGATGAAACTCGATACGTTGCGGTTTGAGATGACTTCGCATTCGTAGCGTTTGACGCCGAAGACCTCTTCAGGAACCTGGACTTTCATATCCTGCTTGACCGCAACCTGGCAGGCGAGGCGGTAATGGTCCGTCGCGTCGCGCTTGTTGATGACCGAGGTCTCGGTCGGCAGGATGGCACCGCCACCTGACAGGACGCGTACGCGGCATTGAGCACAGGTGCCGCCACCGCCGCAGGCCGATGGGATAAACAGTTCGTTGTCGGCGAGGCTCTGCATGAGCTTGCCACCAACGGGAACCGCGAGTTCAAGTTCGTCGTTGACGACGATCTTGACGTTGCCCGTGGCCACCAGCTTGGAGCGAGCGGCCAGAATAACGAACGCGAGAATCAGGACGATGGCCGTGAAGAGGCCAACGCCCAGTAGTACTTCCTGCAGTACAGCAGAGTCGATGTTCACTTTAGATCCCCGAGAAGCCCATGAAGCTCAGCGACATGAGGCCGACGATTATGAATGCGATACCGAGTCCCTGCAGTCCGTCAGGAACATCCGAATATTTGAGTTTTTCGCGAATGCCGGCGAGTGCGATCAGTGCGATCGCCCAGCCTGCGCCACTGCCAATGCCGTACACGACAGATTCCGGAAGGTTGTACTGGCGTTCCACCATGAACAACGTGCCGCCGAGGATGGCGCAGTTCACGGTAATGAGCGGCAGGAAAATGCCGAGCGCGTTGTACAGTTTCGGGAAGAAACGGTCGAGCGTCATTTCGAGTATTTGCACGAGTGCGGCAATTACGCCGATGTAGCTGACCAGCCCCAAGAAACTCAGGTCGACGTCAGGCATGCCAGCCCAGGCGAGCGCGCCGTCGGATAACAAGTACTTGAAGATCAGGTGATTGACCGGAACCGTAATGACCTGGATGGCGATGACTGCGACGCCGAGTCCAATGGCCGTTTCAACGCGTTTGGATACCGCCAGGAACGTGCACATGCCCAGGAAAAAGGCGAGCGCCAGATTCTCGACAAAGGCCGCTTTAACGAAGAGGCTTAGATAGGCTTCCATCAGTAAACCTCCGTCCGGTGGACTTCATGGATCTGGTAGTCAGGTTTCTCGACCTGCTGTTTACGCCAGGTGCGAATGCCCCAGATCAGCAAGCCGATGATAAAGAACGCACTGGGCGGCAGCAGCATCAGGCCGTTTGCCTCGTACCAGCCTCCGTTGGAGGTGAGTTCGAAGATCGGGAAGCCGAGTAGCGACCCGGCGCCGAATAGTTCGCGCAGTATCGCTACGGCAATCAGGATCACGCTATAGCCGAGACCGTTGCCAAGGCCATCGATGAAACTCATGACCACGCCGTTCTTCATGGCGAATGCTTCGGCACGACCCAGCACGATGCAATTCGTGATGATCAGGCCGACGAAGACAGACAGTTGTTTGCTGGTCTCGAACGCGTAGGCCTTCAGGAGCTGGTCGACCAGGATCACGAGCGACGCGATGATCGTCATGTGCACGATGATGCGTATGTTGTTCGGAATCCGGTGACGTAATGCGCTGATGGCCGCGCCGGCGAGTGCTGCAACACTGGTCAGTGCGACACACATCAGAAGGGCAGGCAGCAGTGATGTCGTCACTGCCAGCGCCGAGCAAATGCCGAGCATCTGCAGCGTAACCGGGTTGTTGTCGACCAACGGGTCGATCAGTACTTTGCGTGCTTCACTCATTTAGCCAGCCTCACGGAAATTCTTCAGGTACGGGCCGAACCCGTGCGGTCCGGTCCAGTAGCGGACCAATCCGCTAACGCCATTGCCGGTCAGGGTCGCGCCAGNCATGCCATCGATCAGGTGCTGTGGATTCGGTACGCCGGAGGGTACAGGGCCGCGTACGACGCGAATCTCAGGTTCATCGCCGCTTCCGTACACTAGCTTGCCCACCCACAACGCACGCCACGATTCCTTGTCCATCTGGTCACCGAGGCCCGGCGTTTCAGCATGGGAGTAGAAACGCAGGCCCTTGATCGTGTTGCCGTCCGGTGCCACTGCAAGGTAGCCAAGCATCGTGGACCAAAGTCCCTTGCCATAGACTGGCAGGATGATCTGTTCCAGATTGTCACCGTCTTTGACGAGGTAGACAGGCACGTATCGCGCGCGCTGCCCGATACCTGCAACATCGAGGTCACCGGGAATGGAGACGGTAAGTTCGGTGTCGCCACCGTCAACATAGTCACCGGTTTCCAGGTCGACCGTGCGCGGTTCAATCGCTTCGAACAACGCGTTGATGTCACCACCCGGCTCCATAAGGCCCGCAACGTCGAGAATGATCTGCTGCCGGAACAGTTCCTCATTCTTCACTTGCACCGGCTTCAGTACGATCGCGGCGCTCGACACGATAATCGAGCAAACCAGGCTCAGCCCGATTGCAACGATCAGCGTGTTGGAAATGCTGTCGCGGTCGAATTGTTTTTTCTCAGACATTGCGTTTCAGCCTCCGTTTCACGTTGGCTTGCACCACGAAATGGTCGATGACCGGTGCGAATACGTTGGCAAACAGGATGGCGAGCATGATGCCTTCCGGGAATGCCGGGTTAATGACGCGAATCAGCCAGGTCATGAATCCGATCAGGAAACCAAAGACCCACTTGCCGGTATTCGTCTGGGCGGCGCTGACCGGGTCAGTCGCCATGAAGACGGCACCAAACGCGAAGCCACCGATAACCATGTGCCAATGCCACGGCATGGCCAGCATCGAGTTGCTGCTCGCGCCGCTGCCAAAGAGCAGTGTCGGGATGATCAGGCCTGCGCAGACGGCAACGATGATGCGCCACGATGCGATTCGCGTGAAGATCAGGACAACGGCGCCAAACAGGCAAGCCGCGGCAGAGACTTCACCGATCGAACCGGGCATCTGGCCGATAAAGGCCTGCATCCAGGTAAGGCCCGAGTCGAGAACGCCCTGGAAGCCCTCAATAGCGCTGACGCCGAGTACCGTCGCGCCGCTGAACCCGTCCACTGGCGTCCAGACCGCGTCACCGGATATCTGCGCCGGGTAGGCGAAGTACAGGAACGCGCGCGCCACGAGTGCCGGGTTGAGGAAGTTCTTGCCGGTACCGCCAAAGACTTCCTTGCCGATAATGACACCGAAGCTGATGCCGACGGCAACCTGCCACAGTGGAATCGTCGCCGGGACGATCAGCGCAAACAAGAAGCCCGTGACGAAGAAGCCTTCGTTAACTTCGTGGTTGCGGACACTGGAAAACAGCACTTCCCAGCCGAGGCCGACAACCATCGTCACTGCGTAAATCGGTACAAAGTAGAGTGCGCCCTGGAGCGTGCAGTCCCAGAGGCTGGCCGGGTCATAGCCGGCGCCGAGCAGTGGCAGCAATGCACCGCGCCAGCCTTCCAGACCTATGAGACCAAGGCTTTGCATGGCCATGTTGGCCTGGTAGCCCGTATTCCACATGCCGACCAGTGCAGCCGGTGTCGCCGCGATGACGACAATGATCATGACGCGCTTCAGATCAATCGCGTCGCGAATATGCGGAGAGCCACGGGTCAGGTCACCGGGTGAGAACAGGAAAGTGTCGACAGCTTCGAAGAGTGCATAAAAGCGCTCGAAGCGGCCGCCCTGCGTGAACAGGGGTTCCAGGTTATCGAGGAACGAACGTAGCTTTTTCATTATCCGTTCACCTCGATTTCATGAAGCGTATTGCGCAGGTGTGGTCCATATTCATACTTGCCGTTGCAGACGTAAGAGCAGAGGGCGAGGTCTTCCTCGTCCAGTTCGAGGCATCCAAGATCACGTGCACCGTCGGTGTCGCGTACCAGGATGGCCTTGAGGAGTGGTGTTGGCAGGACATCGAGCGGCATGACCTGCTCGAAGCTGCCGATGGAGACCATCGCGCGCGGGCTGCCATGCTGCGATGTCGTCATCCTGAGTTTCTTGCCAAACAAGCGACCGACATAGACGCGCGCGGCTGAGAACCGACCAAAGCCTGGGCGCAGGAAGCTCAGGAATTCGCGCTCGGTGCCTTCCTGCAGGATCGTGAGCTGGTCGTGGTAGCGGCCAAGGAACGCAGCCCAGCCAGCGGCACGGTGGCCGTTAAGGACTGAGCCCGATACGACTCGAACATCGCCTGCCTCGACTTCGCCACTGATCAGTTCACTGGTATTGGCACCCAGCCGTGTGGTGATGAGGCGCGGGTTGTTGACTTTCGGGCCACCGATCGACACGACAAGATCTACGGGCAAGTGACCCGTAGTAAACAGCTTGCCGACAGAAATGACATCCTGGTAGCCGATATGCCAGACGATCTTCTGTTCGCTGACCGGCTCAAGGAAATGAATATGTGTGCCGGCAAGCCCGGCTGGATGCGGGCCCGAGAACTCAGCGTGCCGGATTCTATCGGTATCGGGGAAATCGATGCCGGAGTTGTAGGCCGTGCAGGCATAGACCGGGCCGTCAGTCAGTCTTGACAGGACTGTCAGGCCGTTCGCGAACGCCTCCGGATCACGCTTTATAATTACTGCCGGGTCGGCCGCCAGCGGATTGGTATCGATCGCCGTCACGAATATCGCACGAGCAATCGCATCCGGTGCCGGGATCTTGCTAAACGGTCGCGTGCGCAATGCTGTCCATAGCCCTGACTCCAGCAGGTTCTTGCGAACCGCCGCTTCGTCGAGCTTGGCCAGGTCGGCCATCGGGTACTTGGCGAATTCGACTTCGTCATCGCCATCGAGGTTGATGACCACGGATTGCAGGACACGCCGCTCGCCACGATTGACAGCCGCGACAATGCCGCTGCCCGGTGATGTGAAGTTCACACCCGGGTTGGACTTGTCCGTGTAAATCGCCTGCCCCAGTTTCACGCGGTCGCCTTCGCGAACCAGCATTCGGGGCTTGAGGTCGTTGGTATCCGGACCGAGCAGGGCTACGGACGTGACGTCAGCCCCCGGGGAGATAGTCTGTTCCGGTGCTCCGGGCAAAGGAATAGTGAGGCCTTTCTTGATTTTAATGTGCATAAGCTAGGTCGCTGCTGGGAACGGTAAGCGTTTCTGACCGATTGAGAGTGGTCAGACGGATTTAGTTGTGAACCTTTTATACCGGAATGAGACTCTATATACATACGCGCTTTCCGAGAACTGGGTGGGGAAGATTTCGCAGTTCGAGACGCTGTACAATAGGCCGCTTTGCCGGACATGTGTCCCACACGACGGCAACAAAAAATACCTTCATAATTGGGATAAAAAACTATGAAATTCAATAGGTTGATGGGCCTTGGTCTGATCGCATTGATGCTTGGTGCATGCGGTGCTTCGGATCAGGATGAACCGGCTGACGACGCGTCGGCAGCGGCATCTGACGAAATTTCGGTCACCGATGCAGAACTTGCGGGCAATCCGTTTATGGAAATGTGGGATACGCCCTATGGCGTGCCGCCATTTTCATCAATTGAGAACGGGCACTACATGCCTGCAATCAAGAAAGGTGTGCTGGGACTTCGCGATGAGATAGACGGCATCGCGAATAACGCAGACGCGCCGACCTTTGAAAACACTATTGTGGCGCTGGAACTCGCCGGTGAACTCCTTGGTGATGTCGCCAGCACCTTTGGGAACATCACGGGGACAGATACCGATGATGAGCTGCGTGCGCTCGAGACCGAGATCTACCCGCTGCTGACACGCGAATTCGATGCGATCAACTTGAACGACAATCTCTGGCAACGCGTGAAGACCGTTTACGAGCAACGTGACAGCCTCGGGCTGAATGAGCAGGATGCACGCCTGCTCGAGCTTCGCCACCGCGCGTTCATTCGGGCCGGCGCGGCGTTTACGCCTGACGTCAAACGGCAGATCGCCGAAATCAACGCCGAAATGTCGAGTATTACGACAACGTTCTCGCAAAACCTGTTGCTCGAAACCAAAGCATTCACACTTGCGCTGACCGAAGACGGTGAGATTGCCGGGCTTAGCGACGATTTCAAGGCGGCTATCTGGAACGAAGACAAGCAGGCCTGGATCGTCGGTCTGAACCGGTCGTCGTACGAGACCTTCATGGTGCAGTCCGAGAATCGCGAACTGCGTGAGAAGCTGTTCAACGGCTACCGTCTGCGTGCAACCGCAGGCGAGCGCGATAACGGTCCGCTGGCCATCAAGGTCGCGCAGCTGCGCGCCAAGCGCGCCGAGCTGATGGGCTACAGCTCTCATGCCGAGTACATCCTCGAGTACAACATGGCGAAGACGCCGAAGGGTGCCGAGGACTTCCTGCTGCGCGTCTGGCGCCCGGGACTCGAGCAAGCCAAGGTAGAGCGTGCCGACATGCAGGCCATGATCGGTGAGGACTTCACATTTGCGGCACATGACTGGTGGCACTACGCCGAGAAGCTGCGTCTGGAG
>JGI24723J26617_10000687_pt1 | contig 32376 bp, 31 predicted proteins | sample Cruoilmetagenom6_FD_26617 | JGI IMG/M metagenome (IMG submission 26617) | reverse complement strand
ACGTCAGCGACCTTGCGGCCCTTGTACTCCATGTACAGGGGGGTGCCGGCGGAGTCTTCGACTACCTTGGCGCGGTGCGGGAGGCTGTAAACGGTCTTGCCGTTCTCAATGGTCTTGACGAGAGCGGTAGGCGTTGCCTTCCACTGGGCGCGGCGCATGCGGGTGCTTGCCCGCGACATCTTGCGCTTGGGTACTGCCATGACTAACTCTTTTCTTCTTGGGTCTCAGGTGAATCATCCGCATCGGTCACGTTGTGATCATGCGAGTCTTGCGTGAAATCTTGGAGTCCGGCCAACGCTGCCCAGCGAGCATCGATGGGCGCTTCGTGTTCGTGTCCTGGATTATCAAGCAACCGAACCCCACACTCAGGGCACAGGCCGAGACAATCTTTCTGACAGACCGGCTGGAATGGAAGTGACAACACTACCGAATCCCGCACTACAGGTTCTAGATCGACATGCTCATCGATAACCGTGTAGTCAAAAGCTTCGTCCTCAGAATACGCGAAAAGTTCTTGAAACTCGACCCGGACAGGCATCGTGACATCAATGAGGCAACGAACGCACTCAGCCTTCGCCGAACCAGAGATCACAGCATCAACCAAAACGCCATCGTGCAGTGACTCAAAACGGCCATCAATCGCCAGTTCAGAACCCTCCGGCACCGCGATAACGGCGTTGCCAAAGGCTTCGGGTACGACGACATCGATGGAGTGCTCTCTCATCTCACCGGGACGGTGAATGAGATCGCGCACCATCACGGCGTACGGGTTCTCGCTGATTCTAGACACGATCAACAATTCTACCCCCGCGAGGCCCTCGCTGTCGCCCCCGATCAGCGATCGCTCAGTCTCTTGACCCACGGATGAGCGACGACGGCTGTGTGGGTCGGTGTACGCACGAGCATCCGCGTTTCTCTAGACTGGTGCAACAGACCCGTGCGCTTGGTATGGCGTGGTTGGTTTGCCCAGGATGGGGCTGCCGGTCTTCTTGAAACTGTCTTTATTGTGCGTGGCGCGTTCGAGCGCCCATTTCATCGTTTCTCGAGAGGCCTCATGTCTGTTCTTTCCCGCTCCCCCTTCCGTCGCGGCACCGCAATTCGTAGTGCTGCGCTGCTGGCAGTGTCAGCTCTTGCTCTCAGCGGCTGTGCCAGTGCGGCACCCGAGGCAACTCCATCCCCCGATGCTGCAGCGCAGAGCGTTGACCTCAGCAATTGCGGCTTCGAGGTGAGCTTTGACACCGCCCCCGAGCGAGTTATCACGATCAAGTCGTCGACAACAGAGATGCTGTTGGCGCTCGGTCTGGGCGACCGCATCATTGGTACCGCTTTTCAGGACGGTCCCGTGCCCGAGCAGTGGGCATCCGATGCCGCTGGCCTCACGTCGATCGCCGAACGCGTGCCGAGCGAAGAAGCCGTGCTCGACCTCGAACCCGACCTCGTCTTCGCCGGCTGGGAGTCAACCTTCAGCGCGGATGGAGCCGGCGAGCGCGCTGACCTCACCGCCCTCGGCATCAACACCTTCGTCGCCCCCTCAGCCTGCCAGAGCGCAGAGCAGCCAGAACAGCTCAGCTTTGACGACGTATTCAGTGACATCGAGACCGTTGCCTCCATCTTCCGCGTGGATGCCGCACCCCTCGTCAGCGAACAGCAAACTCAATTGGCGGCGATCGATGCCAACGGCGACTCTCGCACCGCCCTGTGGTTCTCTTCGGGCTCAGACACCCCCTACGTCGGCGCCGGAATCGGAGCTCCCCAACTGCTGCTCGACACAGTGGGCCTCACCAACATCGCCGCCGATGTGAAATCGACGTGGGCGCCCTACAACTGGGAAGCCGTAGTTGACGCCGACCCCGACTTCATCGTGCTCGTGGATGCCGCCTGGAACTCCGCCGACAAGAAAATCGGTGTACTCGAGGCGAACCCTGCAACCGCTAACCTCAGTGCTGTGAAGGCTGGCCGTTACCTCGTGGTGCCGTTCGCGGCGAGCGAGGCTGGCGTGCGCAGTGTTGAAGCGGCCGAGAGCCTCTCGGCTCAGATTGCGGAGCTTGATGGCTAGAGTTTCTCCGCTCGCTCTCGGCTCCGCCCTCGCGATCGCACTGCTGGTGTCGATCACGGTGGCGGTGACGATCGGCCCTGCCGACATCCGGTTTGATGAGGTGTGGCGGTCGATCGCGAGTCATCTCGGAATCGGGGTGAGCCCGCTCAGCGAGCTTCGAGATGGCATCGTGTGGCAACTGCGGTTGCCTCGCGTGCTGACAGCAGCGGCAGTCGGTGCGGGGCTCGCATTGAGCGGGGCCGTGATGCAGGCGATTACGCGTAACCCCCTCGCCGACCCCTACCTGCTCGGGCTGTCATCGGGTGCTGCTCTCGGTGCCGTCTCGGTGCTGCTCTTGGGCGCTGCCGTGCTGCTGCCGCTCGCCGCATTCATCGGCGCACTGCTCGCACTCACGCTCACACTCCTGCTCGCCGGGTCGCTCGGTGCGATCACGCCCTCCCGCACAGTATTGGCTGGCATCGCCGTCTCTGCTCTCGCTTCAGCCATCACGAGCTTTGTTATCTTCTGGAGCGTCACGGGCGATTCCTACCGCGAAGTGCTCTCGTGGCTGCTCGGTTCACTGAGCGGAGCACGCTGGCCCGCGGTCGGCATCACCATGGTCGCCATCATCGTGATCGGGATCCCCGTGATGCTGACAGGACGCCTGCTCGACTCCTTTGCCTTCGGCGACGTGCAGGCAGCGTCGCTCGGGGTGAATGTCAGCGCCACTCGCTGGGGGCTGCTTGCGGCATCCGCTCTCGTCACCGGAGCAATGGTCTCGGTCAGCGGCTCGATCGGCTTTGTGGGGCTGATTCTGCCGCATGCCGTGCGCTTGCTCGTCGGGCCCGGCCATCGCGCGCTGCTGCCCCTCAGCGCCCTCCTCGGTGCCGTCTTTCTCGTCTGGGCCGACACACTCGCTCGCACCCTCTTTGACCCCCGCGAAATCCCCGTCGGCATCGTCACCGCCATGATCGGCGCCCCCATCTTCGCGTTTCTGCTCACCAGGCGAAAGAGCTCCACATGAGCGACAACTCCGGCCTTGCCGCCGAACGCATCCACGTCACGACCGATGGCACCCTGCTCATCGACAACGTCGACTGCACTGTCGCGCGCGGCTCGCTCAGCGCGCTCGTCGGGCCAAACGGTGCCGGAAAATCTACGCTACTGCGCGCCCTCACCGCCGTGCAGGCTCCCGCCTCCGGCAGCGTCACGTTCGGCGGCCACGACCTGCTCGGGATGCCGCGCCGCCAACGCGCCCGCCTCGCCGCGTTCGTCGAGCAAGACGCCACCACCGACAGCGCCCTCACCGTCGGAATGGTCGTCGCGCTTGGCCGGCTGCCGCACCACTCACTGTGGGAGGCCGACTCCCCCGAATCCGCAGCGATCGTCACCGCCAGTCTTGAGACCGTAGAGATGACGACCTTCCGCGAGCGCGAATTTCAGAGCCTCTCCGGGGGCGAAAAACAACGTGTCATGCTCGCGCGCGCCCTCGCCCAACAGCCACAGCTGCTCACCCTCGACGAACCAACCAACCACCTCGATATTGCGGCACAACTAGCCGTGCTCGAACTACTGTCGAGCCTGCGCGACACCGGCGTGACCGTGCTGGCCGCCCTGCATGACCTCTCACTCGCAGCAAGCTACTGCGACCACGTGATCGTGCTTTCCCACGGCACAGTCGTCGCCGCCGGCGCGACCGAGAGCGTGCTGACAGAAGAACTCATTGCCGATGTTTATGGGGTCACGGCATCCATTCTGCGCAATCCAATCACCGGCAAGCCCGTCATCGGGTTTAGCCCCGCCTAACGGCGGCACCCACTTCCGTAGTCGGCACTCGCTGCCTGCGTCGGCTCGTTGCGCTAGCGGTCGAATACGCTGCGAGGAGCGAGCGCCGCAACGATCCTGGCCCGCCACCCCACGGATGCTCGCAATGACGCCAGCGCGTTCGACACGGCTTCGCGGCGCACCGTCTGCTGTCGCGGGCTAAACGCCGACGTTTCAACCGCGGCAAGCAGCACTGCAAGCGACGACGATGCCGACGCCCTGCCACGCCCCGCTGGCTCTGTGTGCGATGGCGCGATGCCGATGTGAGCGGCCAGCTGTTCGTACTGCTGACGTGGCGTCGCAGTCTTCGAGACCGGAATTCCTAAGTCGGCGGCGCTGTCGCAGAGCTCTCGCCACGCGCTAGCGACGTCGCCGCGCGCAACTGCCCTCATACGAATAGCTCGGCGGATGCTGCGCACCAGCGCGGGAATCGCCAACACGAATGGAATCGTGAGGAGCAGCAACCACCACGGCGAGACCTCCGACTGACCAGGGATAGGTCCCCCGGGGATATCATCACGCGGCACCTCAGGGCGAGCGGCCGGCGTTGACGTGGAAGTGGGAGTCGGGCTCGGTTCGGGCTGGGACTCATCAACGTCGGGAGTACTGGGGTCATCATTCACACTCTGAGCAAAGCGGGGAGTGCTGCCCACCGAGGTTGTTGGTTCGAAACGAACCCATCCGATGCTCGGAAAATAAAGCTCCGGCCAGGCGTGCAAGTTGTCTGTCGTGACGGTGTAGCGCTCGCCATCAGTCTCAGGGTCTGCCTCAGAAATAGACTGGCGCTGCCCGGGCGTGAAGCCAACGACAACACGGGAGGGGATGTCGAGGCTGCGCGCCATCGCCGCCATAGCCGAAGCGAAATGCACGCAATATCCGCTCTTGCTCGAGAGGAACTCACCGAGCACCTCGGCCCCAGAACCGTCATAGTCTTCGGCCACCGGTGCGTCTTCCGAGTACACAAAATCACCGTTGCGAAAGAACGACTGAAGCGCGAGCGCCTGATCGAATCGCGTTGGTGCGGCCCCGGCGACTTGCTGCGCGGTCTCAACCACCGCATTCGGCAGAGACTCGGGAAGCGCAAGATACTTCTCAAACCCCTCCGGCAGATCTGTCGGGGCGGCTTCTAACTGGTCAATCGTGGGGGCAGCTGTGATGTACGAGACTTCGTAATTCTGGTCCATCGTATTCGCGAATGAACTCGACACTGTCAAGCCTTCGGGGTCCCACGCCCAACCACGGCCGAGATCGGAGATGCTCGTGGCCGCATAGGGAATGGGCAGCAGCTTTCCCCGCAAGCGCTGAATTTGAATCTGCATGACCTTCTCGGTGCGGGGAACCTCGTCAGACAGCCCCGGAGCTGGCCCAAACTCGTCAACAGTGTTGTTGTCGTCGATGTCACGCTCCGACTGGCTCCACGTTTCATCGCTGAATTCATCAAGAGCCGCAACCCGAAGGTACTCATCCCCCTGTTCAGTCGTGTACGTAAGGGCGAGCAACGGAGAACCACGACGAAGATCGCTGCTCAGGTTCAGGATCGGGTTAACGCCGGTAGAAATGATTCCCGGCCTGTTGAGCGTCTCCTCGGTTGGGTCCACGCTCGGAAGCACCACGGGAACGATGAGAGCCAAGGCTAAAGCGCTCGCCACGACCGGCCCGGCGGCGCGCGCCGTCGTCCGCTCCCCCGCCACGAGAAGAATGCCAACGTAGGCAAGGGCAGTCACCGCGAAGCTCAGAGCATCGTGCAGTTCGCTACGCACAAAAGCAGGAACCGCAAGCAGAATGAGCAGCGGCAAGGCCGTGAACGCCGGCTTGCGCAACACGAACGCAAGAGCATCCATCACGATCGAGAGCCCTAGCGCTCCCAGACAGATGAGGAACACGATGCCGGAGTCGGCATCCGCCGGAAAACGCTGAGACTCCATGGATCTCTGCCCCTGCGTGACAAGAAACGCAAAACGGCCGAAAGTATCTCCAGTGGGCACGATGCCCACAATGGCGGTGCTCGCCCCAAAGAAGAGAGTGAGCGCTGCAACGCCAGCACCCGCGCCAATAAGAGAACCAATCCAGGCTCTCGAAATTAAGGTGTGAGCCAGCGCCGAAACCGCAAGCACCACAGCCACCACAGCAATGTAAGGGAACCACCACGCGCCCTCGGTGAGAACTTCTCCCAGACTGCTTGCCGCGACGCCCAACGCCAGAGCGAGAGTGCCGCTCAGCGACCAGACCCGCACACGCTGTTCGTGAGTGCGCACGCTGCGCGCTCGGCTCGCTTCAGTTGTTGTCACGGTGCGCCCTTGATTCCGCAACAAAAAGCTTCCACGCGTCGCCGACATCATCGAAAGCCTGCACGGAAATAACGATCCAGCCGGCCGCGCGCAACTCTTCACCGACAGATTGTCGAGCAGGATCCCCCGACCGCGTGAAATCACCAAAGCTCGACGAGGACTCCACGACAAACGCCACCGCAAAAACACCGGGAAGAGCCTGCCGACGCAAGTACGACACAGTCTCGGCCTCCGGGTGGGCCACGAGCGCCACGACAGGACCACCCGCACTTGTGCTCGGAACGGGCTCGCCCCACCACCCCGGCGCACTTTCGACAGGACCAAACGTCGCAAGTCGAGTGAGGAACTCTTGCTCGTCTGCGGCACGGCGATGCACAATCGACGCCTCCGCCAACTGCGATGGCCCCGTCTCGATGACCTCCACAAGGAAGCCTTCGCGCTTCAACTGAACGGCGGCGGATGCGAGCATACTGACAGCCCACTCGAAGCGGGGGCTGCGCGCGGCGGCCGCGACGACGCCAGTCGGTAAGCGAGAAGAATCCAAGCGGCTGGCATCCGGGTATCCCGCCAGCCTGGTGTCAACAATGATGCGAGCTTCGGGGTAGCTGTGCTGCTCCTCTTGCCTCACCATGAGGCTGCCGTGTCGGGCGGACGCTCGCCAGTGCACTCGCCTCATGGCATCCCCGCGGCGATACTCGCGAGTCATCGCATCGTCGTCGTCCCCGGCAGACCGACGCTGCAGAACACGCGCCTCGCCATCTCCCGCTTGAGCAAGAAGCGCAGACTGCGACAGCGCAACAACACGCGGCGTAACCGTCAACTCCGTGACACCGCCGACGCTCCACGAACCGAGAGCCAGCGAGAGCGGATCGCTGCTCTGCAACGCGAGCGGGCCAATCTCAAAAATCCCGCGATCCTGCGGAGTCAGCGAATAGGTCAGTTGGGCCGCGTTACGCTGAGCGAGACCCCCCAGTCGAGCCGAAAGCGGAGGCAACCAGCCAGTGGCTGTGCCCCAAGGGTTCCACGGCAAACCATCTGCCCAGTGCACTCCTCGAAGAGCGGTGCGCGCGTTGTTATCGACTCGCAGCGTGACAAGACTCGTGGTTCCGGCCTCCACAACGGGGAAGGCGAAGCGTCGAGTCACCGACAGCGCAGAATCTCTCGAACGCACGAACACAGCCGCCATGAGCGGCAACGCGAGAGCGAAGCATCCGGCATATAACAAAATGGGCATACTGAGCGCATAGCCCCCCAGAATCGTAAGAATGCCCAGCGCGGCGAAGGTGCATCCGCGGCGAGTGAGCCGCACGACCCTCAGCGCGACGTAGAGATTTCTCAGGGGACGCGAGCGAGGCATGACGGCTCGCTAAGCCGACACTGAGCTGACGGGAACCGGGGTCTCCGCGACGATCCGCTCAATCACGTCCGCAATAGAGCGCCCCGTCAAAACTGTGGATGCCTGTGCCGAATGTCGCGCCGGCATCATGCGGTGCGCGAGCACCGTCACGGCAAGCGCATCAATGTCATCAGGCAAGACAAAGTCACGTCCATCGATCGCGGCCCGGGCCTTTGCCGCTCGAACCAAGTGAAGCGTAGCCCGCGGACTTGCGCCCAACCGCACTTCGGGATCTCGACGAGTCGCCTGCGCGATGGCCACGGCATATTCCTCAACTGCTGTGCTCACAAACACGCGTCGCACGGTAGCAATAAGTTCACGCAGCTGCTCAACCGAAACGACGGGGATCAGGGCATCGAGGGGGCTCGTGAGTTCACGAGAGCGCAGCATCTCAAGTTCAGCCGCGGCATCCGGATATCCCATAGAGATGCGAGCCATGAAACGGTCGCGCTGAGCTTCGGGCAGCGGATAGGTGCCCTCCATCTCGATAGGGTTCTGCGTCGCAACCACGATGAAGGGTGACTCAAGCCGGTACGTGTTGCCGTCGACGGTGACGCTGGACTCTGCCATGCACTCGAGCAACGCTGATTGAGTCTTGGGACTAGCCCGGTTGATCTCATCACCAATGAGGATATTGGCGAAAACGGGACCCTTTTTGAACTCGAATTCTCGAGTGTTCTGGTTGTACACCGACACGCCAGTGATATCGGCAGGCAGCAGGTCAGGAGTGAACTGCACCCGCGAAACAGTACTGTCCACGGTGCGTGCCAGCGCCCGTGCGAGCATCGTCTTACCGACCCCGGGAACGTCTTCGATCAAGAGGTGCCCCTCAGCCAGCAGCACCGTCAGGGCTAAGCGCACCGCGTCGGTTTTGCCGTCAATTACCGTCGAGACACTGCGAATAATGGCATCGCAGCGGGCGTGGAACACGTCGTCGGGCAGCGACCCGGAGCTAGGGACATCCATGAATTGAGTCTTACACCCGTCTGCCGCTACGGCAATTGCTTACGTTTGCGAAGTTCCTCTTCGAGGGCACGGATCTTTTCTTGCCCCTGAAAATACTCAATCTCGGCGTCGAGCTTCGCGATCTCCGCTTCGGTCGTACTGGTGGTGTTAGAAAATGCGGCCGCCTGCCTCTCAGGCGCACCAAAGGAACCAAAATTGGTGCTCGAAGAGTCGTACTCGCGCCCCACCGCAAACCACAGGATGCTGCCGATGAAGGGCATGATGATCACGATGAAGATCCACGTGACTTTGCCGAGATTCTTGATTCGTGACTCATCGATCAGAATGACATCGATAAGCACTGAGATGAGCAACGCAAAATACGCCAGCGAAATGAGGATCCCCATCCGATTATCGTAGAGGCAATTTCACCGACAGTCGAGCATTATTCCCCTTTGAGGGCACTCTCATCGTGAGCTTCATCGAAGCCCGCCATCCATGCTTCTTTCGTGCCCAGACTGAACATATCCTCGGGCCCGCTGCGCACGAGAGAGCGAGCACCGGGCGCCTCAACATCGCTAACGTGGCGACCAAGGCCGCGAAGCACCGCAACCGGCAACCCGCCAGCCTTGCCTTTGACGAGGTCAGTAGCCGCCGCCACTTCATCCGCGAGCGCAGTCACACTCACCGCGAGCGGGCGACCAGAGGCGTCAGCGGTACCGCGAAGATCATCGAGAACGTGGATGCCCGCAGCACCAATCGCAATATCGGCCTGTCCCTTACGCCACGGCCTACCGACGGTGTCCGTGATGATGAGACCGAGCGTGACGCCGAATCGTTGCCTTAGCCCCGCACAGAGCGCGCGCGCTGTCGCATCGGGGTCGAGGGGCAGCAGAAGCACAACGCCCTCTGGGGTATTGCTGGAGTCAACTCCTGCCGCCGCCATCACGAGACCCAGGCGGTTTTCGACGATCCGAGTGACGCCGTTGGGGTGCTCCCGAGACGCAACTACGCGCACAGTTTCATCGGTAATCGCTTGTTCGCGATCCGCCGCTTCGACCGTGCGACCCTCTGCTTTACTCACGATTTTGGAGGTGACAGAGATAATGTCCCCGTCCACGAGCCCACCAGAGTTGGCATCGTGTGAGTCGGCAACGAGTGCCGCCGCGATCACTTCAACGAGGTCGTCACCGGACACGATTTCAGGGATGCCGGGCACAGCCCAGGCGCTCATTCTCACGCTTCTAGTGTGAGGCATGGAGTGCGCGCGCTCCTACTTGCGCAGTGCGGGAAGAACGTCGCGACCGAACACATCCAAGAATTCTCGCTGATTGCGCCCCACGTTGTGCACATAGATCCGGTCGAAGCCGACGTCAAGGTAGCTCTGGATGTAGGCACGATGCACGTCAGGGTCGGCGCTGACGGGCATCCGCCCCTCAAAATCTTCTAGTCGCACCATGCGCGCGAGTTGTTCGAGCTCAAAGGGCGAGCGGATGTCGTTCTTAGCGAATCGGAGACCACCGTTCGGCCATTCGGTGAGCGCGTTATTCATGGCCTGCTCATCGGTTTCGGCCCAACTCAAGTGCAGCCGCAGCACGCGGCTCTGGGTTTCTCGCGCACGCCCGGCCTCTCGCGCTCCCTCGGCGAAGCGTGTGAGTAGCAGGTCAATTTTGTCGAGGGGCGCTGCTTCGGTAATGAGCCCGTCGACCGTTTTGCCCGCGCGTTTGGCGGCAACGGGGCCGGCAGTGGCAACCAGAATTTCGGGAGCAACTTCGGGCATCGTCCAGAGCCGCGTCGATTCAAGCCGGTAGAACTGCCCGTCGTGGCGAACGTCTTTGTGCGAAAGCCCCGAGGCAAAAAGCTTCTTGATGATTTCTACCGCTTCGAACATCCGGTTGATACGTTCCGGAGCTTCTGGCCAGTACTGGCCGACGATGTGCTCGTTGATCGCTTCCCCACTGCCGAGCCCCAACCAGTGACGACCAGGATTCATTGCAGCGAGTGTGGCGGATGCTTGAGCGACCATGGCAGGATGCCAGCGAAAGGTTGGCGCCGTGACTCCCGTGCCGAGATCGCCGCTCGTGGTCTCGCCGAGCCCGCTCAACACGTTCCACACAAACGAGGCTTGGCCCTGTTGCGGCACCCACGGCTGATAGTGATCGGCCGCCATCACTCCACGAAACCCTTGAGTTTCAGCGTGCTGAGCGAAGCCCATCACCTCGCGAGGATGAAACCGCTCGAGCATGGCGGCGTAGCCGATATGGGGAGCAGTCGGGGTAACGGGCATTTGTCTATTCTTGCGCGGACTGGACACGATGTGGGCCCACCAATCGCGCAAGCATTGAGTTGGCGGGCCAGCGGGCGGATAATGGGCGGTCTACTCAATGAGGAGTCACTATGAATCTCGGCGCGTTTTCGATCAGTCTGGCTGTCAGCTCGCCCCTCGTCGACTACCACCGTTAGGTCTTCCATGCACGTCATTCTCATTCCTGGTTTCTGGCTCGACGGCGATTCGTGGGCTCCGGTAACGCGGGCGCTGCGGGATGCCGGCCACACGGCGCATCCGCTCACCCTGCCTGGATTACGGCGCCGAGACACCCACCGCGCCACCATCACACTGGCAGACCACATCGCCGCCGTCGTGGAGGTCGTTGATGGACTCGCCCACGTCGAAACCGACGAGGGCGAAGATGGCAGCGAAGGTGATCAACCGACCCCTCGAATCGCGCTCGTGGCTCACAGCGGCGGTGGCCCTATCGCTCACGCGGTAGCGGATGCTCGGCCCACGTGTCTCGCGAGAATCGTGCACGTCGACACTGTCCCGCTCCCCGATGGCATGCCCATCAACGCCGAGCTGCCCATCGTGGAAGGTGAAATCCCTCTTCCCAACTGGAGCGTTTTCGACGACGAAGATCTCGTCGATCTCACCGAGGAACTGCGCGAATGGTTTCGAGAGATCGCGATTCCCCAGCCTGCGCTTGTCGCTAGCAGCCCGCAATCGCTTTCCACGCCGGCGCGCTTCAGCGTGCCCGCGACAGTGATCTGCTGCGAGTTTCCCAGTGCCCAAGTGCGGGAGTGGATGCGCGACGGTGCACCTTTCGCAGCGGAACTCGCGCAACTCGCCGATCTGGAACTCATCGACTTGCCGACAGGGCATTGGCCCCAGTTCACGAAACCCGAAGAGCTCGCCGACGCGATCATCACGGCGTTGGATAGAACCTAACTTGGTACTTGTCGTCGAACGAACTCTCGCCCTATACTGAGCGAACGCCAACAATCGAAAGGAGCCTCGCGTGTTTATTTCAACAATCGGAATGATTCCGACATTCGCCGGCTCCGTCGGCGCCTTCTCCGCCTAACCGGTTAGCGATCCCGCTCACCGGTTCTGACGGTGGCGGCGCTCACGGAGCACTCGACCCAACTCGATCATCGTACGACTGCGATTGACCGACGAGTCTTTGCCACCTCATTCGGGTGAGCTACTCGCAGCACAATGATCTTTCCCGCTTAGCGACTCGCGATCGCTGGGGATGCCGTTGGGTCGCCACCTTTAGCAGCGCGTTTCCGCGCACCTCCATCATTCATCTCTGCCACGAAAGATCACCTCATGAACGCAACACTGGCGCCTCTGAAAGACCGCCAAAGCCATCCGCCCGAACCCAGCCAGACCGAACAGTCGCTTCGAGCCGCTACTCGCCGCGTAGGAGTCATCGACCGAGTTGCCCTGCATCTTGGTGTCGCTCTCATTACGTGGAGCCGTAGACCGCGCACCTCGCGGCTGATCGCGAGCCCTGAGGCGCTGGCTGAGAACCAGCTCCGGCGTGAGCGTCTCGCTGACGCCCGGGCTCGTGCTGAAAAGAACTACCCGCGGTTCATCATTCGATGAATACACCGCACCCGACCGTCGCCGGATCACTCCGGCGACGGTCGGCCTCACAACCGACCTCGCTCGTGGGCGCATGATCACAGGCGCCGTTGCTCGTGAGGGGGCGTCCGCACGAACGCGAAGGCGGTTGCGGGTCTACTACTGGGCGGTTGCCGGCGAGACGATAACCTGAACTCCCGCACCACGCAGCGCATTGCCGAGCTCTTCGGGCGGCTCCGCATCCGTGACGAAGTAGTCCGCACGGCCCAATTCTGAAATTTGAGCGAAGAGCCTGCGACCAAACTTGGATGAGTCGGCCAAGATTGCGACGCGACTGGCGCGCTCCATCATCTCCCCCATCATTGCTGCTTCTTCTAGGTTGCTTGTGGAATATCCCGCTTCGATAGAGACAGCGCCGACCCCCAAGAGCACGAGGTCGCACTGCACGTCCATCTCGATTGCTCCCGAACTCGCTTGAAACGAGACCGCACCGATCGTTTTTTGATCGCTGGGATGAACTGAGCCGCCAAACACATACATGCCCCGATAGACATCCGGAGACATTTCTCCGGGAATGAGCAGACTGTTCGTGGCGACCGTCAGTCCGCGATGTTCGCTCAACTGACGAGCGAGAGCTAGCGTCGTGGTTCCGGCGTTAATCATGATCACTGAGTTGTCGTCGACAAGCCTCGCGGCAGCCGCCGCTATCGAATCTTTAGCGAGAGCGTGAAAACGCAATCTCAAGTCGAGCCCTGTATCGACTCTCGGCACTGAGGTGAGACTGACCGCGCCTCCGTGGGTACGCAGCACGAGACCATCCGCATCAAGGCGATCAAGGTCTCGTCGAATGGTGTCAGTCGAGACGTCGAATCGCTCGGCGAGTTCCGCGACGGTAACTTCTCCGGCGTCGGATATGTACTTGGCCAGGTCGGCCTTTCGACCGGCGGGCAGTCGGCGGGGTGATCCCGACTCTTCCGGGTTTTCTGATGCGAACATAAGCAATTATTAGCATATATCTGCGACTTTTGTGTTGACATTTGCTGTTTCGTGCATCTAATCTCGAATCAATCGTGCATGAAAACGCAAACAGCCGCGAAAAAGTGCACACTACGATTGGAGCAAGAAATGAGCAAGGAAGCTCACTCGAAGCGATGAGTGCTCGGAATTCTCGGTGCAACTGCTGCCATCAGCCTTATGGTGGGATGCAGCGGAGCACTCGATGGCGGGGACAGTAGCGGAACGGTCACTCTCGAATTCGCACAGTGGTGGGAACCAGAACTCCCGGCAGATGCGCTGCGCGGTCTCATGGCTGAGTTCGAAGCAGACAACCCCGGAATTAAAGTTGAATTGTTGAGCGGACCCTACGCCTCAACGAAGGAACAGCTCTTCGCCGGTGCGGCAGCAGGCACCATGTCAGACGTCGTCGGACTCGACGGTGCGTGGATCAGCGACTTTGCGAAACAGGGCGCGCTCGCTGATCTCTCAACCCCCATGGACGACGCCGGCTATGACGACAGCCAGCTCGCCGCTCAGATTGAACTCGATGGCTCCACCTACATGATTCCCGTCATCAACTTCGTTTACCCGATGTTCACGAACGACGCGCTTCTCGCCGAAGCAGGCATCGATTCCCCACCAAGCACCCGCTCTGAGTTCGAGGCAGCGGCGAACGCCCTCAACGATCTCGACAGCACGACCTCCGGCTGGGTTCTCCCCCTCTCCGCTGAAGCCCCCAACGGCATCCAGAACGACGTCATGTCGTGGGTGTGGGCATCCGGCGGAAGCATGCTCAAAGATGGCAAGCCCGACCTCACCAACGATGATGTGACAAGCGCCATCGGCTACATCAAGGGACTCTGGGATGACGGCGTCATCGCTCCCGGTGCGCTCACGATGAAGGAACAAGACAAGGTCGAAGAGTTCACCAATGGTCGCGTCGGAATGATGATTGACTCGCTCGCTCATATCAACCTCATCCGCGAAAGTAACCCTGACCTCGAATTCAGCGTCAGTGCGCTCCCCGCAGTTGACGGCTTCGAAGGAGATCGCGGTATTCCTTACGCAGCCTGGGGAATCGGAGTATCAGAGAGCTCAGATCACCAAGAAGAGGCCTGGAAGCTCGTCGAGTTCATGATGAGCAAAGACACCAACTCGACCCTGTCGACGCTCGCGAACGCGTTCCCCGGCAACAACACCGCGGAGCCCGACTTCTCGCAGAGTGACGACCTCTTCAAGCAGGCGTTCGACATCTACTCCAGCGGTTACCCCGCCAACGAGTTCGTCGGACTTCCCGTTGCCGAACAGCTCATGCGTGAATTCGATGAAGAGCTGCAGTTGATGCTGACTGGAGATCAGTCAGTCAACGACATGCTGTCGAACTCTCAAGAAAAGTGGATGGGCGAGTTCTAGGAGCAACAACTCCACTGAACGAACCCTGGTCGCGCCAGAGGCTACCTCTGGCGCGACCCCACTCAATGAGGAGGACTGAGCCGTGAACACTCTGCTCAAAGATGCACCGCCGCGCATACGTCAGCCCAGGCCGACCTTCAAGCGCTCACTGATTCCCTACGCCTACATCTCCCCCACGGCAGCCCTGCTGCTCGTGCTGATGATGCTGCCGATCATTCTTGTTATCGGCTACTCGTTCTTCGACAACGTCATCGTCAATAAGAACCCTGAGTTCGTTGGTCTTGCCAATTACGTCGAGATTCTCACCGACGGAGTCTTCGCTCAGGCTCTCGGCAACACGCTGTACTTCACCTTCGTCAGTGTTGGCGCTCACCTCGTCTTGGGCTTGAGCTTCGCGATGCTGCTGAATACGCGACTTCTCAGCTCGCTCAGCAAGGCCCTGTTCCGCGCAATCTACGTCATGCCCTGGTTGTTCACGGTTGCGATCATTGCGGTGCTCTGGCGCCTACTCCTTAACCCCAACGGCGTCATCAACTACGTCATCATCACTCTTGGCCTCAGCGACACCGGCATCGAGTGGCTATCGTCGCGAGACACCGCACTGATCGCCGTGACCTTCATCAATATCTGGGCGGGCTATCCGTTCTTCATGGTGAGCCTCTTGGCAGGCTTGCAGGGCATCCCTCGTGATCTCTACGAGGCAGCCACCGTAGACGGCGCCAATCCGATTCAGCAGTTCATCCACGTCACTTTGCCGCAGTTGAAACCGATCATCATCTCGATGGCGATGCTCGACCTGATCTGGACATCCCAACAGTTCGCCTTGATCTGGATGACCACTGGCGGTGGTCCGATCAACGACACCGAAATGTTGAGCACATTTACGTACAAGGCCGCATTCAGTAGCTACGAATTCTCCCAGGCCTCGGCGAGCGCCGTGATCGTGCTGCTGCTCTCTATGGTTCTCGCGTTCTTCTACGTGTGCCACCAGAAGTCGAGGGACTAACAATGTCGATGACTAAAACGCAAAAAGCAGTCGCCGCCAAAGCGGGGGTTATTGTCGCCCTGTGCATCGGTGCCGTCTTTGCCGGCTTCCCCGTGTTCTGGATGCTCATCAGTTCGTTCAAGTCGAACTCTGAGATTTTCGAGTTCCCACCGCGCATCCTCACCGAGAGCTTCTCCTTCGATGCCTACGCGACGATCCTCGGCGACCCCACCAAGGTTCGCTTCTTCATCAACAGCTATGTTGTGTCGCTATCGGTGACCGTGCTGACACTCATTGTCGCGATCTTGGCGGCCTATGCATTTAGCCGCTATGAGTTCCGCTTCAAGAAGACGCTCAACATGATCATTGTGAGCGTTCAAGCAGTGCCGCCCATCACCCTTCTGATTCCGTTCTTTGGGCTGATGGTCACCCTGGGTCTCTACAACACCTATGCGGGGCTGATCCTGACCTACATGGTCTTCACGCTCCCCTACGCGATCATCATGATGACCGGGTACTTCAATACTCTTCCTCGAGAGTTGGATGAAGCGGCAAAGGTTGACGGAGCAAGCTCCATGAAGGCGCTGTGGGGCATCCTCGTTCCCATCGCTACTCCAGGAATCGTGTCAGTGGGTATCTACACGTTCATGATCTCGTGGAACGAATATCTCTTCGCCCTTACCCTCACACGCACAGAGGACATGCGCACTGTGCGTATCGGCATCCAGCTGCTCATGGGCCAGCACTCGTTCGAATGGAACGAAATGATGGCGATGAGCATCCTCGGAGCCATCCCCGTCCTCATCCTCTTCCTCTTCTTCCAGAGGTACTTCATTGGCGGACTCGCGGCCGGCTCGGTCAAGAGCTAAGCGCTGTCTGACCCCTTCATCTCACCAGTACGACAACATCAAACAAGGAGACACCCAGAATGCTGATCAATGGCAAAGACCTACTCGCCGTGGCTAACGCCAACAACTTCGCAGTGCCCGCGTTCAACATCAGTGATTACGCGATGATGAACGGCATCTTCGAGGTCAGCGAGGAACAGAATGCGCCGGTGATCATCGCGATCCACCCCGATGAGCTCAGCCATATCGGTGCCGACATGCTTCACTCCGTCATCGCCCGCGCTCACCGCGCGACGGTGCCGGTGACGATTCACCTCGATCACGGCGCCAACCACCACCAAGTACTGGCCGCGATCCAAGCAGGTTTCACCTCGGTAATGATTGACGGATCGATGCTCCCGTTTGAAGAGAATGTGGCATTGACCAAGCACGTCGTGGAACTTGCACACGCCGTGAACCTCTCGGTTGAGGGCGAGCTCGGCACCATTGGAAAGATGGATGACTACGGCGAAGACGGAGCCGACACCATCATCTACACCGACCCCGACCAGGCCGTGCAGTTTGTTCAGGAAACCGGCGTCGACAGCCTCGCTATCGCGATCGGAACCAGCCACGGTATCTACCCGTCCACGATGAAGCCAGAACTGAAGCTTGAACTTCTTGAGCAGATCAAGGCCAAGCTCGACATGCCCCTCGTCTTGCACGGTGGATCCAACAACCCCGACACCGAAATCGCGGGCGCCGTTGAGCGCGGCGTCAACAAGATCAACATCTCGAGCGATATCAAGGTCTCGTACCACTTGAAGATGCGTGAGATGCTCGCTGACATCGGAATGCGAGAGCCGAACGAGATTCAGCCTCCGAGCATCGCCGCAATGAAGGTGACAGCCGCGCAGAAGATCAACCTGTTCAACGCTCAAGGAAAGGCCGACCTGTACTGAGCGTCTCAGTGCAACTGACTCATGACTAAAAAACTGATGCTGGGCCTCGGCGGCACCGTCGACTACGAGATCCGTTGGGATTCCGCCGTGCTCGAGTCGCTCGTGGCCCAGTATTCAGTGACTGCAGCAGAGTTGGATGCCCGACTGCCCATTACCAGCGAACGCGACCTCCTTGTTGCGCTACTCGCGTTCGTACGCGACGGTGTCGGAGGAGAACGCTTCGTCGCCTCCTCCGACATCGTCGAGCAGTTCGCGGCGCGTTTCTCCACCGAGATCACGCTCGGTGGCACGTGTGTGCGGGCAGCCATCGCGATGGAGGCGCTCAATATCCCGGCAACTGTGCACCTCGTCAGCATCGATGACAACGTGCGTCGCTTATTGCCGGAGAGTACGCGCTATATTTCGAGCGCGCAGGAAGACTCTCTCGACCCCCACCTCATCGTGCAGTTTGGCGAGGGTGCGAGTGTTGTCGCAGGCGATATCGCAATCCGTTCCCCGCACCCCAACCGTGTGATCTTCACCAACGACCCGCCCAATCGCGAACTCCGCCTCAGCGATGAGCTAGGCGCAGAACTCTCTAACACTGACGTTTTCATGTTCTCGGGTTTCAATGTGATTCAAGAACCGGGAGTACTCACCCAGCGGTTGACGAGCATCCGCCGGCACATGAATCACCTTCCCGACAGCGCCATCGTCTTCTACGAAGACGCTGGTTACCACGTACCTGAACTCAGCTTCCGTGTGCGCGATGCCCTCATCGACATTATTGACGTGTACAGCATGAATGAAGACGAAATGCAGGCCTACCTCGGCCGACGTGTTGATCTTCTGGATGCCCATCAATTGCACCTCGACCTCGTTCAACTCCACGCTCTTATCCCCGCGCGCGTGCTTGTCGTGCACACGAAGTACTGGTCAATCGCTCTCGGAGATCGACCGCACAACTACGCACACGCCCTGCGCGGCGGTGTCGTGATGGCAAGCACGCGGTATGTGTATGGCGATGGTTTCACCGCTGCCGACTACGCGCGGGTCGAAGCCTTCCCCACGAGCACTGCCGGCACCGCTGTTGCCCTCGAGCTCGCGGCCACATTCGGAGCAAGCGCCGTGACCGTTCCCGGTCTACAACTCGACACCCTGACCCCCACCACTATCGGTTTGGGCGACACTTTTGTGGGCGGGTTCGTCGCGGCGCTTGCTCGCTAACCGCTTTCGTGAGGAGCGTACGTTCTCAGCGAACGTGAAGGCAAAAAACTTGGCACTCGCAGGGTCAGAGTGCTAATTTTTCATTGTTGAGTCAAAGGGACTCAACTTTGAGAAAGGGGTTTCCCATGACACAGTCATTTGATCCTTTTGCCGAACTCGAGCGGCTCACTACAGCAGCCCAGTCCCGCGTCGGCACCCAGCCCATGCCCGTGGATCTCTACCGCCAGGCCGACGAGTACGTCCTCAGCGCCGACCTCCCGGGAGTAGACCCCGGCTCCGTTGACGTTGACGTTGACGGCCAGCTCCTGACGATTCGCGCTGAACGCACCGCAGGCGAACGCGAAGGAGCCAAGTGGCTCTCGCAAGAGCGTCGTTATGGTTCGTACCTGCGCCAGTTCAGCATTGGTGCCGGCATCGACCGCGAAAACATCAGCGCCAGCTACGACAATGGTGTGCTCAGCGTGATCATCCCGGTTTCAGAAAAAGCGAAGCCTCGCAAAATCGAGGTCAGCACTAACTCGGCGAACCAGGCACGTGTAACCGAAACTGCCGCGGTCGCGAGCTAGTTCAACCGAGAGAGTCGGCGTTTCCAGCCGACAGAGCAACGAGGGCGGATGCTTCACGCATCCGCCCTCGTTGCTTAAGAAACCTGCATCCGCAGACCTACAGCGCTCGCAATCGCGGAGCAATGTCGCGCTCGAAGAGTTCGAGGAAACGACGCTGGTCGCCGCCGGGCGCATGGAATACAAGATGGTTGAGTCCGGCATCCACATACTGCCGAATTTCTTCAACGATCTTGTCGGGATCGTTGCCCACGATCCACCGTGACGCGATCTGCTCGATCGGCAAGGCATCAGCAGCACGTTCCATCTCGACAGGGTCGGTGATGTCATGCTTTTGTTCTTTGGAGAGCGCAAGTGGCGCCCAGAAACGTGTGTTCTCAAGGGCGAGTTCGGCATCGGTATCGTAGGAGAGCTTGATTTCGATCATCCGGTCGATGTCTTCGAAACTGCGGCCAGCCTTGGCCGCACCCTCCTTGACGCCAGGAATGAGCGCGTCGTTATAGAGTTCCATGCCCTTGCCCGAGGTGCAGATAAAGCCGTCGCCAGCACGCCCCGCATAGCGAGCCACCATCGGGCCACCGGCAGCAATGTACACCGGGATCGGCTCGTCGGGGCGGTCATAAATGCTTGCGCCGTGGGTGGAGTAGTACTCGCCGTCAAAAGACACACGGTCTGAGGTCCAGAGCTCACGCATGAGGCGAACCGATTCGCGCAAGCGAGCGAAGCGCTCCTTGAACTCGGGCCAATCTTGCTCGCCGGCACCACGGAATCCGGTGGCGATCTCGTTGAGCGCCTCGCCGGTTCCCACGCCAAGCATGACGCGCCCCGGGTAAAGGCAGCCCATCGTCGCAAACGCCTGAGCAAGCACGGCAGGGTTGTAACGGAACGTTGGAGTCATCACGCTCGTGCCGATGCGAATCGTGCTCGTGCGCTCCCCCACGGCCGCCATCCAGCTCAACGAAAACGGTGCATGACCGCCTTCGTGACGCCACGGCTGAAAGTGGTCACTGACGGAAACACTCTCCATGCCGTGCGCTTCGGCCGCGACTGCGATCTCTACGAGTTCACGTGGGGCGAATTGTTCAGCTGACGCTTTGTATCCGAGAGTGAGAGTCATAACTCCATTGTGCCGTTGTTATTCGCGAGGCGCCTGTAAAAAATCAGAAACGGCGCGCGGAACATAAGGGGCAACATCTCCGCCGAGTGCGGCAACTTGGCGAACCAGTGAACTCGAGACGTGCGCGTGCGCGGGATTCGGCAGCATGAAGATCGTCTCCACAGCGGCAAGATCTCGGTTGACGATCGCCATGGGCGTTTCGTAGGCGACATCCACTTGAGACCGGATGCCCTTCACAATCACACTCGCACCGACCTCTGTGCAGTAGTCGACAAGCAAGCCCATGCTCCAACTCGTGACCCGGATGTTGCCGGCGAGCCTGGCATCCGCCACCGCTTGCTCAATGAGCGAGACGCGCTGCGCTATGGGCAACAGGGCAGTTTTGCCGGGATTATGCACGACAAGAACGTGCACCTCGTCAAACGTTTTTGCTGCCCGCTCAATCACGTCTAAGTGGCCCAGGGTGACAGGGTCAAACGACCCAGGAACAACAGCGATCCGACTCATGCCTCCACGATAGTGGCTCAACCTTGCTCGCCGAGTGAGAGTTCGCTGTGCGGGGAATGTGCACTCGCCCAACCACGTGCCCTGCTCGCCGATATCGACCCTAGTTCTTGCCCAGGAACGCTTCGGAGCTCTCGTCGAGTCGACGCTTCAACGCCTCCGCTAGGGCCGGATGCTCGACGAGCGTCGGATCATCGACCAACACTCCCTGCGCGGCCTCGCGCGCCTCAGTAATGAGCTGACCGTCGTTGGCCACACGCAGGAGCTTGAGACTCGAACGCCCACCCGACTGCACTCCGCCAAGAACATCGCCCTCGCGGCGCAACTCCAAGTCTTTATTGGCCAGCTCAAAGCCATCGAGAGTGGATGCGACAGCCTCAACACGCTCGCGAGCCAACGACTCGACTTCAGCGGCCGTGACAAACAGGCACAGCCCCGGAACACCACCACGCCCTACTCGACCGCGCAACTGATGCAATTGCGAGACCCCAAACCGATCAGCATCGAGCACAACCATTACGGAGGCGTTCGGCACATCGACCCCCACCTCGATCACCGTCGTCGCGACGAGCACGTCAATGTCGCCCGCGGCAAACGCCCGCATCAGTTCGTCCTTCTCGTCGCTCGAGAGCTTGCCATGGAGCGCCTCGATCTTCTTGCCCGCGAGCACCTCGTTGCTGCGCAGCGATGCCAGCACCTCGGTGACGTTAGCGATGGGACGTGGCGGGCCAGCATCTGGATCATCGGATGCTTTCGGCGCGGGTTCGCTGCCAGGCTCGGCTGTCTTGGCATCGATAGCGGGGCACACGACAAAACCCTGCCGACCAATCGCGAGCTCTTCAGCGAGTCGCTGCCACACTCGCGACACCCAGCCTGGCTTTTCGGCCAAAGGCACTACGTGGCTGCTGATGGGTTGGCGGCCGGCAGGCAACTCCGCGATCGACGAAATGTCGAGGTCTCCGAAGACTGTCATCGCGACGGTGCGTGGAATCGGGGTGGCCGTGAGCACGAGCACGTGCGGCGGCTTGGCTCCCTTGAGCCGCAGGGCTTCACGCTGATCAACGCCGAAGCGGTGTTGCTCATCGACCACAACGAGGCCGAGATCTACAAAACTGACAGCGTCGCCCAAGAGAGCGTGCGTTCCGATCACGATGCGCGAAGCCCCCGAAACGGTTGCCAGTAGCGCCTTCTTACGCTCAGCCGTCGACAACTGCCCCGTGATGAGCGTAGGTCGGAGTTCGGCGGCGAGGTCGGGACCAAGCGTGCGCACAATCAAACGGAAGTGCTGATGAGCCAGCACCTCAGTGGGGGCAAGCAAGGCCGATTGACCACCCGATTGTGCCACCGCGAGCATCGCCCGCAATGCCACGAGCGTCTTACCCGAACCCACTTCACCCTGCACAAGGCGGTTCATCGGAACCGGCTCCGCCAGGTCGTGAAAGATCTGCTCGCCCACGGACTGCTGGTCCCCCGTGAGCGTAAACGGTAGCGCAGCATCAAAGCCCTCGAGCAACGAGCCAGCCGCGCGCGCAACCGCCTCGGACTCCCGCTGCTTCTGACGCTGCTGCAAGAGAGCCGACTGCAGCACGAATGCCTCCTGGAAACGCAAGGCATCGCGAGCGCTCCGCCAATCCGAGTCGACCTTGGGGCGGTGCACGAGCTCAAGCGCCTTACCGAACGGAAGCAGTTCGCGTTCGCGACGCACGGCATCCGGCACCGGATCGTCAAGCGGGCCGAGCGTATCGAGAACGACCTCAACCGCTTTCTGAATCTGCCAACTCGCGACCGTTGACGTCGCCGGATAGATCGGGATCGGCTGCTCTGCCCAGCCCTTGGCTTGCTCTGGCTTCTTCAGCTCGAGAGCGTCACGGTCGAAGAGTTCATAGTCGGGGTGCGCGAGTTGACGAGTGCCGCGGTATTGCCCCACCTTGCCGGCAAAGATTCCTCGCACCCCCGGCGTGAGCTCGTTAGCCCGCCACGCCTGATTGAAAAACGTGAGAGTCAGGATGCCCGTGCCATCGCTGATCGACACCTCAAGAATTGAGCCACGCTTGTTGCGCATCGGACGGTTACGCACTTCGCGCACCTCGGCCACAATCGTGACCGCCTCATCCAACGGCAATTGGGCCAAAGCCGTGAGTTCCCCACGCTTCGCATACCGACGCGGATAGTGCGTCATAAGGTCACCGACCGTGAGCAAGCCGAGCCCACGCTGCATGGAGGTAGCGGTACGCCCGCCCAGCACAGCGCTGAGCTTCTGATCAAGAGGCGAGGTCACTCTAGAAGAGTACCCGCGACCACTGGCGTTGTTCAGACGGCTAGGCTCGAATCGCTATGACACGCATAATCGCCGGATACGCCGGCTCCCTCACGATTGCCGTACCGAGCGCGGGCACCCGCCCCACGAGCGACCGCCTGCGCGAAGCGATTTTCTCCGCGCTCGAAGCACGCGACGCCATCGAAGGCGCGCGCGTACTCGATCTCTACGCAGGCTCGGGAGCCCTTGGCCTCGAATCAGCCTCCCGTGGAGCACCGCACGTGACGCTCGTAGAAAAGAATTCCCGCGCCGCAGACACCTGCCGCAAGAACGCGACGCTCATCGCCGCTAAAGCTCCTCGCGGCTCAAAACCGATCATTCTGACCGCCGCCCGCGCCGTGCACACGTTCTTAGAAACCTCGAGCGATCAGTGGGATCTCGTCTTCATCGACCCACCGTACGAGCTCGGCAACGATGAACTCGATATCGCCCTTGGCCTGCTCGCACCACAACTCAGCCCCGACGCCCTCGTGATCGTCGAACGCAGCTCACGCGACCCTGAACCCACCTGGCCAGCGGGGCTCGAGCTCGATCGGCGCAAAGACTACGGCGACACTGCCCTCTACTGGGTTCAGCCCGTCTAAACTCGGCGTTGTCCTCCGGTTGCGATCAGGCACCTCGGTTCAGCCGACAGCGCCGTCCCAGCCCGCATAAGGATCCCAACCGCCCCGTTCGTCGTAAGCGACACCGTCAACAAGAAGCCCATCGCCGTCGACCACACGCCCGATCGCGCGAAAGCCTGCCGGCAGCGTCGTCGCCTCGGGGAACGTCGCCAAAAGCGAATGATCTTCGCCACCATCGAGCTGCACTCGGCCGCCGACAGCTTCGGATGACAGATCAAGCCCGACACCGCTGGCCGTAGCAATACGGCGCGCATCAATCGCGAGCCCGTCGCTGAGGTCGAGCATCGCCGTGGCACCGCCGAGAGCGGCGGCTTTGCCGTCCGCGATCGGAGGCGATGGCCTGAGTTGGGCGGCGATGGCATCAGGATGCGTGGTCGCGAGCGAGGCGGCGGCTGCGGCATCCGGTTCCCCGTCAACCACGCCTTCGGCAAACAACAGCCTGAGGCCCTCAGCGGCGAGACCGAGTGTGCCCGAGACCGCAACGACGTCGCCAACCCCGGCGCCAGAGCGCAACACCGGCGCCCGGCCCTCAAGATCGCCAAAAGCGGTAATAACAATGGTGAAAACTGTCGAGACGGAAAGATCGCCGCCGATAACACCGCTGCCGGGCGCAAGCGACTCACAGCCTTCGCGCAGTCCATCAGCGATTGCTTCGAGCGACGAGATCGGGGTGTCATTCGGGGCAGCAATGGCGACGACGAGGCCGGTAGGCACGGCCCCCATTGCGGCGACGTCCGACAGGTTAGTCGCTGCGGCCTTCCAGCCCAGGTCGTACGGCGCAGACCAGGCGAGCCGAAAGTCTGGCCCATGAATCATCATGTCGGTCGTAATGACCACACGTTTATCTGGCGTGGCCAACACCGCCGAATCATCGCCGGGCCCGATGAGCTCTGCTGCAGCAGAGGGCAGTCGTGGAAAGATACGCTGCAAGGCAGCCAGTTCCCCCACCCCACCGAGAGTGTCAGGGGTCGCGTTCTCGCGGTCAATCGTCATGAACTCACGGTAGCCTGAAGGCGATGAGAACAACGACCCGCACTCCCCTGATCGCCTTGCTCGCGATAGTTCCTTTGCTCGCTACGCTGGGCGGATGCTCGGCGATTGTGCCGCTGGAACCCGGGGATGACGCTGGCAATCCTGCCTGCGCCGATGTCATTGTGCGGTTGCCGGATACTGTCGCGGGGCTCGACAAACGCGAGACCAATGCCCAAGGCACCGGGGCCTGGGGCGAGCCTGCTTTTGTCTTGTTGCGGTGCGGCGTTGCTGTACCCGATCCGACAGCCGAATTGGCGTGTGTCACAGCTCCCGAAGACGGCATTGATTGGTTGCGCGACGATAGCGATGCCCCCAACTACGTTTTCACCTCGTACGGTCGCGATCCTGCGGTTCAGGTCGTCGTCGATAGCGATGGTGACCCCGACGTTGAAGGCGATGAGATCTCTGGCTTCGAAGCGCTCAGCGCTGTTGCCGGGGCGGTGAGCCAAATACCGGCTGACCGTTTCTGCGTTGCGCTCTCTGACACCCCAGCACCGGCAGCGACGGAGGCGCCCGAATAGGGTTTTTAGCGCACGGTTTCGAGGCCGAGTTCGATGAGTTCGTCGATCAACTCGGGGTAGCTCATGCCGCTCGCAGCCCAACACTTCGGGAACATCGAAATGGGAGTGAACCCCGGCAGAGTGTTGATTTCGTTGACGACAAACTCAGAACCGTCGAAGAAGAAGTCAACTCGCGCGAGCCCTGCTCCACCAATTGACTCGAATGCGCGGGCAGCGGTGCGCTGCATTTGCCAGAGTTCGCCGTCGCGAAGCGGCGCCGGGCAGATCAGTTCAGCCGCTGAAACATCGAGATATTTGGCATCGAAGTCATAGAAATCACGGCCTGTAACAACAATTTCACCGGCGACACTGACTCGAGTCTCGCCTCCATCGCGCCCTGAAAGTACGCCACATTCGATCTCGCGCCCCGTCATTGCCTGCTCGACCAGAGCGGTCGAATCTTCGGCGAAAGCTGTCGCGAACGCAGCATCGAGCTCTTCGGGGCTACCAACTTTCGTCACTCCGACTGATGAGCCGGCGCGGGCAGGCTTCACAAAGACAGGGAAGCCAAGACTGGACGCCCGCTGACGCCACACGTCGGGGGTTCGCTGCCAGTCCAGAGCCGACACTGTCACCCACGGGGCAACCGCAACGCCAGCAGCCTCAAGCGCAAGCTTCGTGAAGTGCTTATTCATTCCCATGGCCGAAGCAAGCACTCCGTTACCGACATAGGGCAGACCGGCGAGCTCGATGAGCCCTTGAACAGTCCCGTCCTCGCCAAAGGGACCGTGCAGAATGGGGAACACCACATCAACGTCACCGAGACTTCGCACGCTGCCATCGGCATCCACGACGGTCATTTCGCGCGACGCGGCCGACTCGGGCCAGCACACGCGCGTGCCGTTATCTGCGACCTCGGGCATCGCCTCAGGGTTGAGCAGGAAGGTTTCGGCGTGATCGGGCTGCAGAGTGAATGCACCATCTCGCGTAATACCAACGGGGATGATGGTGTACTTCTGCCGGTCTATGGCGGAGAGAACGCCGCCAGCGGTTGCGCAGCTAATGCTGTGCTCCGAAGAGCGTCCGCCGAACAGCACAACCACGGTTGTTGTGGGCTGGTTCGTCATCGTTTACTCCCCTTGAGGAAGGTCGTCAGTGGTGAGATGCGGAGCGATATCGCGCGGGTCAAGGGTGCCAGCCAATACTTCGGCGACCTGGCTGGCAATGGGCATGTCAACGCCCTTTGAGAGCGCAAGCTCCAGGATCGGCGCTACGGAAGAAAGGCCCTCTGCCGTCTGATTCATTTGCTTGATGACTTCAGAAAAACTGTAACCCTGGCCAAGTAGGCGGCCGGCGGTGTTGTTGCGCGATAGCGATGACTCACACGTAGCAATGAGGTCGCCGAGCCCAGCAAGGCCGGCAAGTGTTTCAGCTCGAGCGCCGAAGGCCACCGAGAAGTCAGTCATCTCGGCAAGACCGCGCGTAATGATCGACGCTTTCGTGTTCTCGCCGTAGCCGACGCCGTCAACGATCCCGATAGCGACGGCTATGAGGTTCTTGAGCACGCCACCAAACTCAGTGCCGATGACATCGGTGTTCACAAATGAACGGAAATAGCGATTGCGCGCCGTGACCGCTACTGCGGTGGCCGTCTCTAAACTTGCACTGCTCATCACCGCGGCGGTCGGCTGCTCTTTAGCAATCTCGAGCGCCAAATTAGGGCCGGATGCCACGGCAACCCGCTGCGGGTCGACGCCGAGTTCCTGCAGAATGACTTCGCTCATGCGCGCTCCGGTGCCCTTCTCGACACCTTTCATGAGCGAGACAATAAGCGCGTCTTCCGGAATGAGTTCGCGCACAATGCGCAGGTTCTCACGAAGCGACTGTGCAGGCACAGAGAGGTACACCTGCTCCGCGCCATCCAGAACTTCGTGGAGTTTGTCGCTTGCCCAGAGTGAGCGTGGCAGGTTGATCCCCGGCAAGTAGTCGCTGTTGCGCTTGGACTGCGAAATCTCGCGAGCCAGCTCGGGACGGCGCGCCCAGAGAGCGACATCATTGCCGCCATCAGCCAGAATCTTGGAGAACGTCGTACCCCAGGATCCGGCGCCAAGAACCGCGACGCGGCGGGGAGTTGCTGGTGCTTCAGCGTTGTCGTTAATCACGTTACTTACTCTCGAATCGGCCGGTCTCGCTTTGACCATGCTCGGCAGGGTTGTAGCGCGCAGCCGGGGCGGTGCCTCCCCGCAACTCTTCAAGCAGCGATGTGATGGCGGTCATAAGTTTCTCCGTTGCTTCAGCGAGCACACGCGAATCCAACGGTTTGCCCGCGAACTCCGAGAGATCGAGGGGTTCACCAAAACGAATGTGAATGGTCTTACGGGGAAAAACACTAATACGTTTTGAGTAGCGCGGCAGAATTTCTTGAGCTCCCCAACTAGCTGCGGGGATCAGGGGAATACCTGCCTCAAGCGCAGTACGGACCGCACCATATTTGCCTCGCATCGGCCACATATCAGGCTCACGCGTAAGTGAGCCCTCCGGGTAAATCACGACCGCGAGACCCTGATCGGCGATCTGGCGTGCAGCCTTCATTGGATCGGCGTCGCGAGCTGCCCGGGATGCCCGTTCGACGGGAACTTGCCCTGACTTTCTCAGTAACCACCCGGCGACCGGAATCTTGAACAGTGAGGCCTTGGCCATGTACCGCGGCATCCGCCCAATTTTCCACATAGCAACGCCGATGACCACAGGATCGATATTGCTGTAGTGATTAGGTGACATCACAAAGGCGCCGGTAGCGGGAATATTGTGTGCGTCGTGCAGTTTGTACTTCGCCAACACGGTCATGGCCGGAAGCAGCAAAAAAGCGAGCACCCTAAAGGCAGCCGTCTTCTCTGACTTCACACGCTTCGTTCCCGGCGAGCTGGCTGACACCGGCGACTATCCCTCGTAGACGAAGTCAGCGCCCAGAGATTCCAGCTTGTCGATGAAGTGTTCATAGCCGCGCGCAATGATGCCGATGTTGCTCACGGTCGACTGGCCATCGGCGGTCAGCGCTGCGATGAGGTGACTGAAGCCACCACGCAAGTCAGGAATCTCGACGTCGGCACCGTGCAAGGGGGTTGGGCCCACGATGACGGCAGCTTGCTCGAGGGGACGACGAGGAACTCGGCGGCTTACCGACTCGATGCCCTCTTCGAAGACCTCAATGTTGGCCCCCATTTCGATGAGCGCGGAGGTGAATCCCAAGCGGTTCTCGTACACCGTCTCATGAACAACCGAACGGCCCTCTGCCTGAGTGAGCGCAACGATAAGCGGCTGCTGCCAGTCCGTCATGAATCCGGGGTGAACGTCGGTCTCGATGACCACGGGCTTGAGCGCTCCACCGGGGTGCCAGAAACGAATGCCATCTTCAGCGATGTCGAACGCTCCACCGACCTTGCGGAAAATATTCAAGAAGGTCATGAGTTCTTGCTGCAAAGCACCTTCGACAAAAATGTCTCCGCCGGTAGCTAGCGCAGCGGATGCCCAGCTTGCGGCCTCGTTGCGGTCAAACAGTGCGCGGTGGTTGTAGCCGCTGAGCTTCTCCACACCCTCAATGAAGATGACGCGGTTGGGCTCGACATTGATAATCGCACCCATCTTCTGCAAGATCGCGATGAGATCCATAATCTCTGGCTCGATCGCAGCGCCCTTGAGCTCGGTGACGCCCTCGGCAAGAACGGCCGTGAGCAGAACCTGCTCAGTGGCGCCAACACTCGGGTAGGGCAGATCAATGTTTGCGCCGTGCAAGCCGTCAGGAGCTGTAAGGCGAATGCCTTCGTAGCTCTTGTCAACAATCGCGCCGAAGGCTCGCAGAGCATCCAAGTGGAAGTCGATGGGACGGTCACCAATGCGGCAACCACCGAGGTCAGGGATCAGCGCTTCGCCTAAGCGGTGAAGGAGCGGGCCACAGAAGAGGATGGGGATGCGGCTCGAGCCCGCGAGGGCATCGATCTTGGCGAAATGAGCCTTGAGCACGTTCTTGGGGTCGAGAGTGAGCTCTCCGTCGCCGGTCTCGGTTACGGTCACACCATAGGCTTCGAGCATTCCGGTGACGACGCGAACATCGCTGATGGCCGGAACATCTTTGAGCACGCTGGGAGTGTCAGCGAGCAGCGCTGCCACCATCGCTTTTGTGGCGAGGTTCTTGGCCCCACGCACGTTAATGCGTCCGCGCAGCGGCTTTCCACCGTTAATCACGATCTGGTTGGAATGCAGGCCGGATCGCTTCGCGGCGGCTGTCGCGTCTTGAGCCAATGGATTCATCGTTACCTCTACTTCGCTGGCAAAGTCTGAGGTCGCCATGATTCGCGGCGGCTTTCAAACTCCGTAATGTCTGTTTCGTTTCTCAAGGTGAGGCCGATGTCATCGAGGCCTTCGAGCAAACGCCACCTAGTGTAATCGTCAATCTCGAACGTGAACTGTGCGGCACCTGCCGACACCGTGCGGGATTCCAGATCGACGCTCACTTCGAGTTCGGGGTCAGCCTCAACAAGCGCCCAGAGGGTCTCGATGTCTTCTTCGGAGAGCTGCGCTGCAAGTAAACCCTGCTTGCCTGAATTGCCTCGGAAGATGTCGCCAAACCGCGAACTGAGTACAGCTTGGAATCCAAAGTCACGCAAAGCCCACACGGCATGTTCGCGACTTGAACCTGTGCCAAAGTCGGAACCGGCGATCAGGATCTTGCCGTGGCTGTAGGGCTCGCGATTGAGAATGAAGTCGGGGTCTTGACGCCACCCGAAGAACAGCGCGTCGTCGAAGCCGGTCTTGGTGACTCGTTTGAGAAACTCTGCCGGGATGATTTGGTCAGTGTCGACGTTGCTGCGCTTGAGCGGGACTGCAACTCCGCTGATGGTCGTGATCTTGTCCATTAGCGTGACTCCTCAGCTGTCGTAGCGGCGAGCGCCATCTGCTCGGGCAACGGGCTATTTTCGAGATCCCACGGGCTCGATAGAGTGCCGCGGATGGCGGTGGCTGCGGCGACGAGCGGCGACACGAGGTGGGTGCGCCCTCCCTTGCCCTGACGGCCTTCGAAGTTGCGGTTACTCGTGGAGGCGCAACGCTCCCCCGGCGCCAACTGGTCGGGGTTCATTCCCAGACACATCGAGCAGCCGGCAAAGCGCCATTCGGCGCCGAACTCTTCGACAATCTTGTCGAGACCTTCTGCTTCTGCCTCGAGGCGAACGCGAGCGGAGCCTGGCACAACCATGACGCGCACGTTGTCGGCTTTTTTGCGACCTTGGATGATCGACGTGAAAGCACGAAGGTCTTCTATCCGACTATTGGTGCACGAGCCCATGAACACGGCATCCACCCGGATGTCTTTCATCGGCATCCCCGCATCGAGCGCCATGTACTCGATAGCGCGTTCGGCGGACGAGCGCTCGTTGGGGTCGGCAATCTCGGCGGGTACGGGCACGTTGTCGCTGAGCGACACACCCTGGCCGGGGTTGGTTCCCCAGGTAACGAATGGTTCGAGAGTGTTGGCGTCGAGGAAGACTTCAGCATCGAAAACGGCATCGTCATCGGTAGCGAGAGTGTTCCAGTATTCGACGGCGGCATCCCAATCGGCGCCTTCGGGAGCGTGCGGACGCCCCTTGAGATAGTCGTAGGTGATCTGGTCTGGTGCGATCATTCCGGCACGAGCGCCGGCCTCAATCGACATATTGCAGATCGTCATGCGGCCCTCCATCGAGAGGGAACGGATGGCGCTGCCGCGGAACTCCAGAACGTAACCTTGGCCGCCGCCGGTTCCAATCTGCGCAATGACGGCAAGGATGATGTCTTTTGCCGTGACGCCGGGGCGCAGCTCGCCCTCGACGGTGATCGCCATCGTCTTGAATGCTTTGAGCGGCAAGGTCTGTGTAGCGAGAACGTGCTCAACTTCGCTCGTACCGATGCCGAATGCCATGGCACCGAACGCTCCATGGGTACTCGTGTGGGAGTCACCACACACAACTGTGATGCCTGGCATGGTCAGGCCCAGTTGCGGGCCGACCACGTGAACAATTCCCTGCTCGATATCACCGAGCGAGTGCAGTCGAACGCCAAATTCCTCGGCGTTGTTGCGCAGCGTCTGAATCTGGGTGCGACTCGTGAGATCAGCGATCGGCTTGTGGATTGCGAGAGTCGGGGTGTTGTGGTCTTCGGTTGCGATAGTGAGGTCGGGGCGACGAACGGGGCGGCCGGCCATCCGAAGTCCATCGAACGCTTGAGGGCTCGTAACCTCGTGCACAAGGTGAAGGTCGATGTAGATGAGGTCGGGGGTGCCATCGGCACCCTTGACGACCAGATGGTCATCCCACACTTTTTCTGCCAGGGTCTTGCCCATAGCGCACCTCTTTCGAATCGACGATCGTGCCGCAAAAAACGCGGCTCAATCTCTCTAGTCTACTTCCGCTGGCAAACCGTGTCGGCTCGCTTCGCCGTGGGGTTGAGTCAGGGATAATCGATCGGCGAGGGAGCACGCAGCGCTAGCGCACCCAACTCAATGCCCCGCACATGCCGTGATTGTGCCGGAGTTATAAGACCGCGTCGCTCGAGATCGTCAAATGATGCCGTGAGGTCATGGCGAATACGCCGCTGCTGCTCTTCGGAGAGTGCAGCGACTCGCTTACGACGCTTTCGCTGCTGCATCACGTCGCGCAGGCTGAGGCTGTTCTCGATAACGCTCTCAGAACCCTTAAGGGCTTGAGCCTTCCTCTTTCGAGAAGCAAGCAGGTGAAGGATGAGAAAGAGAGTACCGAGCCCTGCGGCGACGACGACAGGGATGATCCACAGCTGCCAGTCTGTGACGTTTTCGCGAATACCGTTTGAGAACACGGCGAACCCGGCCGCTGCGCCGAGGACAAGGGCGAGGCCGGCTTGAATCTGATAGAAGCCATTGCGTCGCCTGCCAGTAACAAGCCAATGGATCGTGCTGACAACAAGTAGGAC
>JGI24723J26617_10000684_pt1 | contig 32526 bp, 23 predicted proteins | sample Cruoilmetagenom6_FD_26617 | JGI IMG/M metagenome (IMG submission 26617) | reverse complement strand
TTGAAATTCCAAATCCAGATTTGGGCTGGGAAGTTTCCAAAACCTTGGACATTGGTGTTGATTATGGTTTATTCAATGGTCGTGTCAATGGTGCAATCGATTGGTTTAAGACCAATACGGTAGACATCCTGCTAGATAGAAGTCTCCCATTTACATCGGGATACAGTAGTATTTTGCAGAATATTGGTGCCACACGTACTAAGGGACTTGAATTTGCCATCAGTACCAAAATTTTTGACAACCCAAACGCATTTTCATGGAAAATGGATTTCAACATAGCAGGTTATACAGAGGAGATTGTTGAACTGGCCTTAAAAGACGAAAATGGCAATCCAATAGATGATATTGGTAACAATTGGTTTATTGGTCAGCCGATCAAAGTTTTCTATGACTATGAAAAAATAGGTATTTACCAAGCGGACGAAGTGGCCTTGGCTACTTCCCAGGAACAAAAGGTGCCCGGAGAGATCCGACTTAATGATTTGGATGGGGATGGACTTATTACCCCAGAGGATCGTAAGGTACTGGGAACGGACACGCCTGATTATTATGGTGGTTTAACCAACAAATTCTCTTATAAAGGTTTGGAATTGGGTGTTTTCTTTTACTTCCGACAAGGACAAACCATACAATCCGACTTCCATGGGGGCAATAACTCTTTGTTTGCCAGATACAACAACCTTGATGTTGATTACTGGACCATAGATAATCCTACCAATGCCAATCCTAGGCCCAACGAAAATCAAGAGAGTCCTAGAAACGGATCTACGTTGCGATATTTTGATGGCAGTTTTATTAAATTAAGAAACGTGTCTTTGAGTTATAAACTTCCAGATTCATTTGTTGACAAACTGGGTATGGAAGAACTAAAACTTTCAATAGCCGGTCAAAATCTGTGGTTCATTACCAATTATGATACTTTTGACCCTGAAGTTTCCGAAGATGCAGGCTCTTTGGGGTCTGGTATAGTACCAAGCAATAAAATGTATTCATTGAGCTTGAGTGCTAAGTTTTAAGGAGTTTAAAAATCAGATTAAAATGATAATTGAAAATATTATGAAAAGAAAAATATATTGTATTTGGTTTTTGACCTTGGGGTTCATAATCAATTCATGCGATAAATCTTTGGAAGAAGAGCTTGTGACAGACGTTTCGGCTGCTTCATATTACACAACTGAAAAAGGTTTTCAGGATGCCGTGAATGCCACTTATTCACTCTTAAAACCTTTTTATGGACAGGAAATTGGCTTTACAATGACAGTCTTCGGAACGGACACTTATAATAATGGGGCGGATGGTAGCCATAAATTTTTTAATTTCTATGACACCAGTTTGAACGCATCATCTTCAATGGTAAGAGATGCCTGGGCCACTTGGTACAGAGGTATCAACCAAGCCAATGGCGTTATCAACCGTTCGGCCGGAATAGAAATGGATGAAGCGGAAAAAACTTCGCGTATAGCGGAGGTGCGTTTCCTAAGGGCTCTTTATTACTTTAATATTGTGACCACTTATGGGGATGCACATCTTAGTCTAGAGGAAACAGAAGGGATAGAAGTGGAAGCGAATAAAACTCCTCAGGCAGAAATTTATAACCAGGCCATCATTCCTGATCTCGAGTTTGCTATAGCCACCTTACCCAACTCGCAATCCGATTATGGTCGTGCTACAAAGGCTGCGGCAGAGTTTTTATTGGGTAAAGTGCTATTAACCCGCAGCTACAAATCATTTGCTGAAGGAAGTGACGCTTCAAGATCCGAAACATTGTTCAGTAATGTAATCAACAATTATGGTTTTTCACTTTTGGACGATTTTGCTGATTTATGGGATATTAACAACCAAGAAAACAGTGAAATGGTTTTTGTTGTTACTAATGCAAAGTCACAAGTTGATAGTGGAATTGACCCCTACGGACATAGAGGGCACCTTTATTTCCTACAGGAATACGATGTACGTCGTGGAATGACCCGAGATACGGAGAATGGAAGACCTTGGAAAAGATTTAGACCTACCGATTTTACACTAGGTTTATGGGATAGGGATATAGATACGCGTTACGATAAATCATTTAAACATGTATGGTATGCCAATAAAAATGAACCTGCCACACCGGCAAACCCGGAGAATGGTGAACCGGCAAGGGCGGCATTGGCCATTGGCGATACTGCTATTTTTATTCCTGGCCCTGGAAAAGACATCGATTGGCCACAATCTAGACAGGACACGAAGCCCTATATTACTATAACAAACGACGAATATTCAGAACGTTTGTTCCCTTCCATGAACAAATGGATCGACCCTACTAGACCCGATCGCCAGAAAGTGCAAGGGCAACGCGATTTTATTTTAATGCGCTTGGCCGATGCCTACTTATTGCGTGCCGAAGCAAGGTTAAAGCAAAATAATGCTCCCGGTGCCGCCGATGACATTAATGTTGTACGGATAAGATCGGCAGTTCCCGGACAAGAGGCTACAATTGAAATTACTGCTGGTGATGTTGATATAGATTTTATTTTAGATGAGCGTGCACGTGAATTAATAGGTGAAGGATGGCGCTGGTGGGATTTGACCAGAACCGGAAAATTGGTAGAGCGCACTAGGTTATATAATCCTACTGCGGCGCCCAATATTCAGGATTACCATGTGTTAAGGCCCATTCCACAGGAACAAATAGACCGGACTTTGGGAGGTTATCCCCAAAACCCAGGCTATCCACAATAATTTTAGTTAATTAATTTTAGTTTGTTTAGAGGCCTCCAAATTTAATGGAGGCCTTTTTTTAATGGAAGTGGGGGCAGGTGGGATTGCAATAATTGAATCCTATTCCCAACTTGGAACTTAAAAAGACTCGCAATTTTCCTGTACAATTATTTCTACAGGGACATCCATATTTAAATCTGAGGGGTCCTGTTCCGTAAGATATTTGAACATGCCCTTAATAGCGGTATAACCTTGATATTCCGGCTTTTGATTGATAAGAAAGTTAATTTCCTGCTTTTTTAGACATTCAAGATTATCATGGTGTAGATCAAACCCCACCACTGAAACATTGGAAACGTTATAGGTTTTCAGTATCCCTGGAATCAGATAAGATCTTGCATTGGTAACAAAAATTCCCTTTCGTCTGGGATCCTTAAACCATTCTTCTATTTCAGGATTAATTTCAAAAGGCCTATCTATTGGGTGATTAATGGTCATGATGGAGATTGGCTTACCCTTGAAATTCGTTGCAAAGAATTCCCTAAAGCCATTTTCCCTTTGTTGATTATTGGCATGTAATCCCCTTTCCGTTACTATATTGATAACAGAATAGAGCCCTTCGGTTCCTACCAACCCGTGTAAAAGCCTTCCGGCAACCTTTCCGGCATTATGTGAATTCTGGCGAATAAAATAAGAAGGATAGTCCAATTTGATCTCTGTATCCATAAAGACCACTGGCATTTTTTCGGCCTTGGCCTTACTTAAAAGATTGTTACATTCCACCATAAAAAATGGGACCGTCACCAAGGCATCATATTTTTTATTCAAAACAACATCGCCCATTTCTAAAAAGGAGAAGGGATCTGTAAAATAGTAATAGGAAACAACAATGCCCATCTCACTTAATTCCTCCACAGCCTTCTCGATACCTTTTTTAGGAAGTTCCCAATAACTCCAATTACTGGACACCTCCGGTATAAGCACGGCTATTTTCAATTTCTTCCGTCCTGCCAAATTAAGGCGACTGGCCACCGTGTTCTTTTTATATCCGGTCTCTTTGATGATAGTCTTTATCTTGTCCCTTGTGGCTTTGGACACCCCAGGCCTATTATGCAACACCCTATCTACCGTACCAATGGAGACATTGGCAAGTCTGGCAATTTGTTTGATTCCAATAGTATTGTCCATAGACCAGCTTCCTTAGATTAACATTGTAAGGGCATTACAAAAAGGTGCTAAAATTACAANTTGATTCNGTTTAAAGCTTGCCTATAACTACTTTTTTAAAATGTATTTCCATTTCCCTCCCCGGATGCAATTGGANTCCGATCGGGCCTTGCAAATTGGCATTATCCAAAGTATAGTTCATTACTTCCTCTCCATTTAGCCAAACGGTGNATTTATTGTTCACTGCACGGGCCCTGATAGTATTCCACCCCTTTAAACGGAGTAATCTGTTTATATTCTTCGCTTCCACGGGATAACCGGCACCAGGTACGTAAGGCGATCCGGTCATATCCCTTTTAAGGGAGCCCGATACTCCAATTTGGATCTGTGGGTTGTTTTTATCCTCTCCCCGCATAAATATGCCAGAATCTATGTTCCCCTTTATCATTTTAAAATCCAACTGTACCACAAAGTCATTATAACTTTCATTGGTCCAAAGTATGGAACCTTTTTTACCAGGATTATTCTTGGCTATTATTTTACCCTTTTTTACTGTCCATTCCCCTCCATCCGGTATTTTCCAAGACTCCAATGTTTTTCCATCAAACAAGGTGTACATGGTTGTCCTATCCAAAACCTGGGACATTCCACTTGTGCCAAAAGTTAGAAAAAGTAATAAAACCATAGCATGTTTCATAGCCGCTGTATTAATTTTCGCTAAAATCGGAAAAATATCCGTTCAGTGAATCTGGTGTCAATTGGTCTCCGTTGTGAACCAGGATGGAATATTTGAAGGTTACGGACTCCCCTTTGGCCAAAGTGAAATTCAATTTTTCCTTTCCTTCCGAAAACACCTCTTGTCCCAATGGATTAGCTGCAAAAAGTCCGTAACCACGGGCATGCCAATAGGTAGGATAACCAACATTATTGGGATGATCCATTATGGTCACCGAAACGGGCTCCTCATCTACCTTACCGTATAGAGTAGTCCATTTGGCCCGGGTTCCCCAGGCTTCCTCACCAGTCTTTCCTTCACTGGTTAAATAATTCCCATTAACACCCTCATTGTTCAAGGCCTCGACTTCGGTAGGTATCCCGTTGGCATCCATAAATATAGATGGTTTATCGGAAGGAAGCTCCAGCCCCCTTGTTACCCGAATAGCGATCATTCCTTCTTTATTATCCTTAAAGGATACATCTTCCAAGGCTTTTAAGGTAGTGGTTCTTACAATTTTCCTAGTATTCCCATCTTGGCTAAAGGCAAATTCCGTTGTTTCCTCCAATAGATTTTTATTGTCCGATGTATCCCAACTAGCCTTGGCAATTAGGGTGCCCTTTTCCGCATTGGCTTCTACAATTTGCCGATGGTTTATGGTTCCGTATTTATGTTTATCCTCCGCCTTTATGGCATAGGAATTGTTCCAAAAATCCAAGCCGTTTACGTCTCCATAATTAAACCATATCCCAACATGGTGAGGATGATCCACCCTTTCCCCCTTTACAGGTTCTATGGGAAATCCCCTGGTTATTTTATTACCACTTTTAGTAATTACCGGATAAAGCACGGGTTTGGGGGTTTTACCATCGTAGACATAACTGGTAAACAAATCTCCATCTATTAACACATCTACCTTTTTGTTCTTTTCGTCCGTTACAAAGGTAACCTGATCCATCTTTGGCGAAGGTTCTGCAACATTCCCCTTTTCCACCTTATCCTTACAGGAGGAAATCACCATAAGAATGAGTATATAACTGAAATTTATTTTATTCATATCATTATCGATTTTAAAATTAATACGTGAAAACCTTATCCCCCGCCAAAACATCTTGAGCCTTCTCATCGAAAGTGGATTTTAATCCCGTCCTAAGGGCTGCGGTGGTCATTATATTGGCAATGGAATGATTGTAGGCTGCATCTATTGGACCATTTGTTTCCTTTCTGCTCCTCACGCATTCCATCCAATTCAACATATGCATTGAGGTCATATTATCGGCACCGGTATTGGCAGAGGTAACCACCTGAACGGCACTGTCCGATAGATCAAATTCTGACAATTGATTTTCCTGCATACCCATTTTATTGGCATGGGAAGCTTTTAACCCACCATTGGGGCTCACTTTATTGGTGTCTAGGTTTAATTCCCCTCCATTGGAATAATAAATTTCCTTGATACCCCCTGCAGAATTGGTAAACCTGGAAGAATATACTACCTGGAAACCTTTGGAAAGGTCATCCAATGGGCCATAATCGAATACAGCTGTCATGGTATCGTAATTCTTTCTTCCATCTTTCCAAAGATAGATTCCTCCATTGGCAGCAACACTTCTTGGATGGTTCAGTCCCGTAAACCAATGTACGGTATCAATCTGGTGGGACATCCACTGTCCGGGGATTCCGGAAGAAAATGGCCAAAACAATCTATACTCCAAGTACTTTCGGGGATCCCATGGCTCATAAGGCCTGTTCATTAAATAACGCTTCCAATCGGTATCCGATTCCTTAATTTGACCGGTCAATTCTGGCAAGCGCCATCTGTCCGGTTGATTAACATTCCAACTCATTTCAACCATTACGATATCTCCAAATTTACCGGACTTAATATAATCGTTGGCTGCGTGGTAATTCTTTCCACTTCGTCTTTGCGAACCAATTTGAAACACAATTCCGGAATCCTGGACCGCCTTTTTACCAACCCTTGCATCATCCATTGTTTCGGCAAAGGGTTTTTCTACATAAACATCCTTTTTGGCATTGGCCGCTTGCACGGTATGCAGGGCATGTTGAAAATCTGGCGTGGAAATTATAACGGCATCAATTTTATTTTCATCATACATTTCATCATGGTTTCTCCAAACCTTCATCTTTTCCCCAGTTTTCTCCTTCAGGAAGGCCGCTCCTTCATCCCTTCTTCGGTTCCAAATATCGGAAACCCCCACAATTTCAAAATTCTGTTTTTTGTGATGCCCCAAAAATGCCGGAATCAAGGCCCCTTTGGCCCTATTGGAAAATCCCGCAATCCCTACCCTTACACGGTCATTGGCTCCAATGATCTTACTGTAACTTTTAGCACTCATAGAGTTGACCCCCAAAGCTATTCCCCCTGAGGCCAATGCTGTTTTTTTAATAAAATTTCTACGTCCTTCACCCATAATCTTAGTGTTTTGAATTGAACCTATTTTAAAACTCACGAATTTTTATACTTCTAAAGGAAACATGGTCCCCGTGATCCTGCAATAGGATCCTCCCTGATGGGATCGTTCCAAAGTTTTCCCATTTTTCATACTTACTTTTTTCCACCAATGCCTTAAACATCTGGCTAAACCGGTCGTATTCCACCACCTTTACATTATTGAGCCAATGTTCAACATGTCCACCCTTAACAACAATCCGGGCATTGTTCCATTTACCTACCCCATTAAAGTTCTTGCCCCTTGAATTTTCAAAATTTTCTGCGCGGATCAGATCGTATAGGGATCCCACGGTCCTATTGCCATTTTTTCCTTTTTTGGCATCCGGATGTTCCTTATCGTCCAACACCTGAAACTCCAGACCAATGGCAGAACCTTCACCCATGTTAAGATTGGGATCAACAAAATATTTAATGCCGCTATTGGCCCCTTTGGTCAATTTAAAGTCTATACTTAATTCAAAATTGCTAAAAGCCTCCGTTGTCACAATATCCCCACCATTTCTAGATTCCGCACCTCCGGACGACAGAACACTTAGTACACCGTCTTCCATAATCCAACCTTTATCTGGAAACGCACTTAGTTTGGCACCGCGCCAACCTTCAGAAGTGGCTCCATCCCACAATAATCGCCAGCCTTTCCTAACTTCATTTGGGGTCAACCGATTTTGCAGATAACTTATTTCGGGGGCATATAACGCCACCGGCCTCCGTTCCTTTTCCAAGTCGGATGTTTTTATTCTAATATTCTTCCATTTCACTATTTTGCCTTCCAAACTAGGGTCGTGTATGGAATGAACCTGAAAAGCAATAAATCCTTTTGCCGTAGCATCATCTACCAGATTGGCACATTGTATCCCGTTTATCCAAGTTCTAATATTATTGCCTATGGCCTCAATTCTATAATGGTTCCATTCCCCAGGTTTAAAAGCATTTTGTCCTTTGGTATTTCTGGACAAAGGATATAACCATCCCCTTCTTGCCTCATCATATATTCCACCGGCCCATTTTCTATCACTGGTTTCAATTTCACATTGATATCCATGCACCCTACCATCCATATACTCGGGAAGGCTCAAGCTTCGAAATTGAACTCCGGAATTAAGTCCATTTTCAACAAATACATCAAACTCCAAAATAAAATCGCCATAGGCCTTTTTAGTGGCCATAAAACTATTGGGGGTATTCAGCCTAGAGGTTCCGATCATTTCCCCTTTTTCAATTTTATACTTTGCGTTTCCGTTCAATTGTTCAAAATTGGAAAAATCCTTACCATTTAAAAGTGATTCCCATCCTTCTTGGGCAAAAGAGTTGAAAATAGCAAAATGAAGCAGTAATACCAAGATTGACTTGGTTAATTTTCTATTGATCATAACATTTAAAAATTAATTTTCGTTAACGTTAACGAAAATATAAAAATATGTTGAAACAACACCATAATGATTAACAAATCAATATATTTAATTTGCCTCTAGCACTAATTAACTAAAATTTTCAACAATTTTATGCCATATTCCAAAAAAAATAAAATACCTATGTTCCCCTCCTTTTACACAGAGGCAACCGATCTTTGAAAAATTATAGGATAAGCTTATCTTGCTGCCAAATGCTTTTAATGCTACAACCCCTTTAGAAAATTCCCAATGTCCTTAATACCTTCAAGATACAATCCTCCATTCCCCTTTAAAAATGGACATTTCTCAACTATCTATGCCGGATTGATTAGAAAGGTGGATGGACTGGACCAAACAAGGGAACGTATAGAGCTGAACGATGGGGATTTTTTGGATTTGGATTGGAGTTATGCCACCCACCCTACCACCTCAGTGGTAATCCTTTTACACGGGCTGGAAGGCAATGCCCAAAGACCTTATATAACTGGCAGTGCAAAACAGTTCAACATCCATGGCATTGACGCCTGTGCCGTAAATTATAGAGGGTGCAGTGGTGAACCCAATAGACTTTACCGATCTTATCATTCCGGGGCCACGGAAGATTTGGCGGCCGTAATTAACCACCTGCTCACCGAAAAAAAATATACCAATATCTACATAAAGGGATTTAGCCTAGGCGGTAATATGACCCTAAAATATTTGGGAGAAGACAGGTCGGTTCCTAAAGAAATTAAGGGAGCGGTCGCAGTATCGGTTCCATGCAACTTATACAGTTCACTCTTGGAACTTCTAAAACCTAAGAACACATTGTACGCCACACGATTTAAGAAACATCTAATAGCAAAACTGCGGACAAAACAGGATCTTTTTCCAGAGAAGATAAGTAATTTGGAAATTTCAAAGATAAAAACCCTAAAGGATTTTGATGACATTTATACCAGCCGGGCCCATGGATTTAGGGATGCCTTGGATTATTACCAGAAATCCAGCTCCCAACAATTCATCCATTCCATTAAAACCCCCACCCTAATAATAAATGCACAAAATGATTCCTTTTTAGGGGAACAATGTTATCCATCCAAAGAAGCTGGGGAAAATAGTTACGTACAATTTGAACAGCCATTGTACGGGGGCCATGTAGGCTTTTATGACGAAAAAAATATTACCTATACAGAAAAAAGGGCATTAAAATTCGTTGAAGAACTTTAATAAAATAATCTATTTGCTATCTTAGTGCAATAATTTAAAAAAACGATGAGAAAATTATTTATGCCTTTGGCCCTAGTTGCTTTGATTGTTAGCTGTGGCGAAAAAAAAGAAGAAAAGAAGGAAGGTTTTGAAATGAACCGTACCAAAAAAGAAGTGAAAGCGGAACCTGTAAGCGAAGGTGTGCCGGTAGACATGAACAATAAAGGCGTTGGCCCTATTGAATCTGTAACCTTTGCGGATGAAATAGATACCGAGCTGGCTGCCAAAGGACAAAAAACATTCAGTACCATTTGTGTGGCCTGCCATATGGCAGAGCAACGTTTAATTGGGCCGGCATTAAAAGGTGTTTTTGAAAGAAGAAGCCCGGAATGGGTTATGAACATGATCCTGAACCCAGATGGTATGCTTAAGGAAGATCCAATAGCGAAGGCCTTGCTAAAGGAATACAACAATGCGGTTATGCTAAACCAGAATCTTTCAGAAGATGACGCCCGTGCGGTGGCCGAGTATTTAAGAACTTTATAGTATCCCAACAACAAATACAAAAAAGCGTTTGAAGCAACTTTAGGGTTGATTCAAACGCTTTTCCTTTTTTATTATTTGTAAATACCTTAATACTAAACCTTATCTACAACCACTTTATAGGTTGGGTCCTCGATTACATTTACATCTATAATTTCGTCGGCATTCTCCAATAACCTTATACAGTCGCGACTTAAATGCTTTAGATGCACTTTTTTACCCACCTTGGCGTAGCGTTCCGTTAATTTGTTTAGTGCCTCAATTCCCGACATATCTGCAACCCTACTTTCCTTAAAGTCGATAATCACTTCCTTGGGATCGTTCTGTATATCAAACTTTTCAGCAAAAGCCGTAGTAGACCCAAAAAACAATGGTCCGTATATTTCATAATGTTTTACCCCATTTTCATCGACAGTCTTTCTGGCCCTAATACGCTTGGCATTTTCCCATGAATAGGCCAAGGCAGAAATAACTACCCCAAACAAAACGGCAACGGCCAAATTATGGGTAATGGCCGTTATTAATGTAACCAAAACCATAACAACCACATCGGAAGAAGGCATTTTTCTAAACGTCTTAAAACTGGCCCATTCAAATGTACCAATTGCCACCATGAACATAAGTCCAACCAAAGCGGCCATCGGTAACTGTTCTATTAAATTGGAACCGAACATTATAAATACCAACAACATTACGGCAGCGGTTATTCCCGATAATCGGGCCCTGGCACCAGCCGAAGTATTGATCAAACTTTGTCCGATCATGGCACAACCGCCCATCCCTGATAGGAATCCCGAGAAAATATTAGCTGTTCCCTGTGCTATACATTCTTTATTTCCACTACCTCGAGTATCGGTAATTTCATCTATTATATTTAAGGTAAGTAAACTCTCTATTAATCCAACCCCTGCGACAATGGCCGCAAAAGGAAAGATTATTTTAAATGTTTCCAGCGTTAAAGGGATGTTTGGAATGGACAAAGGTGGAAAGCCCCCACTAATACTCTGCCCTTCGGCCATGGTATCTGCCACTGTAAGTGTGTCTATTCCAAAACCCAAAACTATTGCCGACACCACTACAATGGCCAATAAGGAAGAAGGAACCGCTTTGGTTAATTTAGGCAGGCCCCAAATGATAAACATAGTTAAAAGCGTTAACCCCAACATAGTCCAAAATGCCGGACCCGACAACAGATCCGTGGTGCCCTTCACATAGAAATTAGGGAACTGGGCCATAAAAATAATAATGGCCAAGCCATTTACAAATCCAAACATTACAGGGTGGGGTACCAAGCGTATGAATTTCCCCAACCGTAAAACTCCTGCCATTATTTGTAAAAGCCCGGCAATAATAACGGTGGCAAATACATAATTTAAAATAGTTTCCGGACTAATCCCGGGAAACGTATTCTTCAATTCCAAAATTAACCCAATAAATATAACGGCCACTGCCCCTGTAGCACCGGAAATCATTCCCGGCCTACCTCCTAAAATAGAAGTCACCAAGGCCAATACGAAGGCCGCATATAATCCTGTTAAGGGTGAAAACCCNGGGATCAAGGCAAANGCTATTGCTTCAGGAACCAAAGCTAGGGCAACTGTTAAGCCTGATAATATCTCGGTCTTATAATCTACTTTTTGTTTAAAATCGAATAGATTTAAATACTTCTTCACGTCTTTGTTTTTGAGGGGGCAAAAGTAGTGGATTTTCTTGTTTTAAGGATCATGTTATGCCTAAATGTGACATTTACAACAAAATACCCGCTTAAAAGAACCAATAGTTTCGTCCCCAAATAATTCCAATACGCGCAATATTAATTATTGATACCCAAATTATTAAGGGCCAAATTGATATACTGTGCATCATCCATCCCCTATATCTATTAGGCTTAGATATACAATGGATCTATGGAACTCATTGAAATGGAATAATCTTGGGCAATATGCAGGAAATGACATATCCCTCTTTGAAAATAATATAATGAAGGTAATTAAAAAACCGCCTTAGGTAATTACTCCAAGACGGTCTTTAACTAAATAACCAACCAAAAACTTCTTTATATTGATACCGCAAAACCTTACGGCAATAATTACAACTTTCTTTTACTGACCAACTTCACGGAGCCGTATTCGGTTTTTACTCTCTTCCGGTCCCATTGCAGTTTAACAGATTTCAAATAGATAATAAATCCCTTACCCCAAACCTGTAAAACGTTCCACTTTTGCAATGATACAACTCTGTGCTACTATCATTAATAACGTACAATTCAAAGTAATCATTGCCCGTGAAGTCCTAATCCAGTGTTAAAGTTTTGAGCGTTTCATCGTTATAAACATCAAATAGGGAATATTTCCCCCAATAATCCCATAAAACATCGTTGAAATGCATCCCACTGGGGTCTACCGAGGAATTAAAGATAGATATGTTACCATCATATTAGAACTGCAGGTAATTTTCGGAAGCGAAATGGTTTACCACTCCCTCCCCACTCTTTGTAATCTTTTCCCAAACTTCATATCCCTACGGCAAGTCTTCAATATTGTCCTAAGATACCATGTCATAATCAAAGTTATTTCATTCATATCCCTCCAAAAATATGAGGTTTGCCTATCGGAATCATATAGCTCAATAGTGATCTTGTCCACAATGAATACTTCCAAGCTCAATTAGCCGTCCACCTCATTGTTAATATATATCCCGCCATTAGCAATTTAACAACTCTCATATCCTATGGTTCAGAGATTACTAATTCATGTAAATACAATCATTATATAAACACTATAAACTACTGATAATTAATTCATTACCTGCCATTATAGATAAACAACACCTTTACAGTGAAAAATATGGCTTCATGATTAGGTCAAAACCTATTACCGCTGGTATATAATTCTTGTTTTGAATCTCCAAAAAACAGTCCTACATTGCCATGGATTTTATTAAACAATGTGCTCTTCTAAATTGATATTGGACAATTTATTGGCCATTGACGTTTTTTAAAGCCAATATCCTAAACATTGGGTATTGGCCGTACAACAAGAAATTTTAAATAGATGAAAAACAAAATGAAATTTGCTATGTTGGGAGGGGGTAGCTGGGCAACTGCCATTGTAAAAATGTTGACAGAGAATGCCGATGTGGTTAATTGGTACATGAGAAATACGGATGCTATAGAACACATTAGAACACAGAAACACAACCCCAATTACCTAAGTTCGGTAGAGTTTAATACAGAACAATTAAACCTGACGGACAATATCAACGTGGCTGTTGCTGATGCCGATATCCTTATTTTTGCAATTCCCTCCGCTTTTTTAGAGAACGAATTGAAACAATTGACCGTAGATATAAAGAATAAAATCATTTTTTCGGCCATTAAAGGTATTGTGCCGGAATCCAGTTTGATAGTCGGGGAACATTTTCACGTCAACTATAAAGTTCCCTTTGAAAATATTGGGGTCATTACAGGACCATGCCATGCCGAGGAAGTAGCATTGGAACGATTGTCCTATTTAACCATAGCCTGTGCGGACACCGAAAAAGCCAAAATAGTGGCCAAACACCTTAGTAGCGACTATATAAAAACCAAAATATCAGACGATATTATCGGGACGGAATATGCGGCTATGCTAAAGAATATTTATGCCATTGCTGCCGGTATTGCACATGGTTTGGGCTATGGCGACAACTTTCAAAGCGTATTGATGAGCAATTCCATAAGAGAGATGAAACGGTTTATAAAACGGGTACATAAAATGAAGCGCAACATCAACGANTCAGCCTATTTAGGAGACCTTCTGGTAACCGGCTACTCTGTTTTTAGTCGTAACCGTATGTTTGGGAATATGATCGGTAAAGGTTATACTGTAAAAAGCGCTATGATGGAAATGAAAATGGTAGCGGAGGGATATTATGCCACCAATAGTGCCCATCTTATTGTTTCAAAACACAAGAAGAAATCAAAAACTCCAATTCTAAATGCCGTTTACGAAGTACTTTATGAAAATAAAAATCCAAAAAAAGTCTTTAAGGAGCTGACAGAAAAGCTGGATTAACCCTAAGGTTTAACTCCTTGGGGCCTCACAACATCACTTTTGCCACTATCCTTAAATTCGGTCCAGTGAAAAATTGGAATGCTCTTCTATTTCTTCTTTCAGGGTTTTCCGATAGGAGTCAATAATCCCATCATCCAATTTGTAAATAGTTTTGAACTCGGCCAAGATGGGTTCCATCAATTTTCTTACACTATCTATATCGAAGTACAATCTTCCAGTTCTACGTATAAAAAAATCCATGGGAGTTTGTACCATTTCATTTTCAATAGTAAATTTTAACTCGGCCTTTGCCATGCCCAACACGTGATCATCTTCCTTCTGTTTTGCATAGTACTGCAATATTGTTTCGGTTTGCTTTCCATAATTGGTTACCAAATACCAGGCTTCATATTTCGAAAATCCCTCAGGGGTCAATCTTTCATGGATTTCAGTAATATATTTCTTTACGTATTTATACTTTTTAAAATCGTTTCCACATAAAGGAATATGCTCAGTATCAGAATTTTTTACACTAATTCCATAATCCTCCTCCATTTTTTTGGCTACTCTGTTTACCACGCGTTCTGCCATTTTACGATAGCCCGTTAGCTTTCCACCTGCAATACTTATGAGGCCGGTATCTGAAGTGAAAATTTCATCTTTTCGCGATAATTCAGAGGCAGACTTACCTTCTTCGTGTATAAGCGGGCGCAATCCTGCCCATGAGGAGATTATATCTTCCATTTCCAAATTAATCTTGGGAAACATATTATTTACGGCAGATATTAAATAAATAGCATCGGCCACATCCGTTTTAACGCTATCCTTATTCTCATTAAAATTTGTGTCCGTAGTTCCAACATACGTAATCTTGCCCCTTGGAATCGCAAACATCATGCGCCCATCCGGAATATCAAAATAAACGGATTGCTTTATAGGTAATTTTTCAAAAGGGAAAACCAAATGTACCCCTTTCGTTAAGTGCAATCGCTTTCCTTTTTTGGAATTGTTGATGCCCCTAAGTTCATCTACCCAAGGTCCTGCAGCGCTTATTACATATTTGGACTTTATATGGAAGTTGGTATCCAAGACCATATCCTTTACTNTGACCCCAGCAACCATATCCTCTTCGTAAATAAAATCNGTTACCATAGTATAGTTGATAGGCATGGCGCCATATTGCAGACTGGTCTTTATAGTCTCCATAGTGAGCCTGGCATCATCTGTCCTGTACTCTGCATAATATCCTGCTCCTTTCAATATCTTTTTGGGCAGCAAAGGTTCCAATTTAAGAGCCTCTTTCTTCTCCAACATTTTACGTTTATCATCTCCTGCCACCTGGGCCAAAATATCATAAACCTTTAACCCTATGGAAGTAAGCCATTTGCCATAAGACCCATTTTCTATCAACGGCAACAACATTTTCTCCGGCAACACTAAATGTGGCGCCAAATTATGTACTATGGCCCTTTCCGAACCCACTTCCTTTACCAGCCAGAAATCAAATTGTTTTAGATACCTCAGTCCACCATGGATCAATTTCGTTGATTTGCTACTGGTTCCAGACGCAAAATCATTTTTTTCCACCAAGGCTACCTTCAAACCTCTGGATGCAGCATCCAAGGCAATTCCACCCCCTGTAATACCGCCGCCAATAACCACCAGATCAAAGGTCTCCTCCCTTAGTTTGGCAATTGTTTTTTTTCTATCCAAATTTGAAAATCGAATATTTTTTGTCATCTTTTTAAAGGGTATCCGTTTATTGTGGCCGAATATATTTTACTTTGACCGTCATTAAAGGTAACTGATTATAGGCCCAAATCAAAAAGGTAATTGTTACTCTATCGTTATCATTAGGGCAACTTCGTTACCTAGGGCATCAACTGCCGTAATTCCATGCTTTCCGGGCGGGGGCATCAATCCCATTTCATGGTAGTCCGTGGTTTGCCCCATAAATTTCCCGTCCAAATACCAATAAACCGGTGTTGCGGGTTTAACATGGGCCAACTTAATTATCAACTCATTCTTTTTACCTTCAAAATTTCTTGCCAAGGTTATTCTACTTCCGTTGCTTGGGTATATAAACTCCATTGCCGCCACATTGGTTTCCTTACAATTTTCCATTAAAGGTGGTAATGTTTTATAGGAGGGATGTCCCTTTTTATAATAGTATTCCATTAAAGGGGGCAATACAAACCAAGATTGGCTCACTGTCCGTGACAAATCTGCACAGGAGGAATTGACCCTAAATTGCTTTTGAGAGTCTAAATGCACCCATTGGTGATACCCACATGGCTTTATAAAATTTTGTTTTTTGGGGATGGATATTANTTTTTTGGGACAAATTTCAGTAGCCAGGTAACCACTTTCCGAACATACTTTTATTTCCGTANACTCATCCTCTGGTTTTTGAAACCACGAAGACCTGGGCAAAACATCGAACACATTAAATAAAATTGGTGCCGCACTAGTGAGTCCGGTTACATTTGGCCGTCCTTCACCATCGGCATTACCCGTCCAAACCCCAACTACGTAATCTTTGGTAATACCAATGGCCCAGGCATCCTTATTGCCAAAACTGGTTCCCGTCTTCCATGCTATCTGTTTGGAAGAATCAAAAAACTCCCAGGATTCGCTTCCCTCGGGACGGTTTACTTTCTTCATGGCCTCAAAGGCAAGATAGATGCTCGCGGCATCAAAAATAGTCGGCTCGGTAGACTTAGCACCAAAATCGACCCTAGTATCCACTGTAAGGTTTGGCTCTACGAATTCCTTGGTATAGTACTCACTTGAGGTGGCGTTAAAATGGTTTACGGTTGATGCTAGGGAGGCATAGGTCTTGCACAAATCCCATAGATTACTTTCTGCCCCGCCAAGAATTAATGTTAGGCCATAATGATCGGCCGGTTTATCAAGGCCCCTTAGGTTAAACAAATCCAGTTGATCCCGAAATTTTTCCAAGCCATAGGAACGTAACAACCGTACTGCAGGAATATTTAAGGACTTGGCCAAGGCCTTATCGGCCTCTACCGCGCCACTATAGCTTTCGTTGAAATTCTCGGGTGTATAACCTGCTATCTGGGTTGGAACATCCGGTATTAGCATCCCGGGCAACAATTCGCCCGCATTCATCATGGCGGTATACAATAAAGGCTTTAGAACACTTCCTGTACTGCGATTGGCCTGTACCATATCCACATCCTTTTCGTGTTCATTGTCCGTTGGCGTATTGCCCACATATGATAGTACTTTACGTGTTTTAACATCCATCAACAATACTGCCGCATTATACACCTGATTCTGCCTTAAGTTTTTATAATGTGTATTTACAATGCTATTTATATTGGCTTGTAGATTTTGGTCCACATGGGTCAAGATTCTCTTCCCCTTATATTTTTTGGCCAAATATTGTACCAAATGTGGTGCTGTATCCGGAAGTTGAAAAGGTTTTTGGGGCAATTCTTCCAAAAGTGAAAGCTGGTAGGTAGTACTATCTATATGGTTATTATTCCATAATTTATGAAGTAACCTATTTCTCTTGTTCAGCAGTTTCGTTGCATTCTTTCCAGGGTATATTAAACTTGGAGCATTGGGCAATACGGCCAAAGTAGCTGCTTCGGCCCATGACAATTGACTGGGCTGCATCCCGAAGTAACGCCAAGCCGCCGCCTCCAATCCTACCACGTTTCCACCAAAAGGAGCATGACTGGCATATAATTTTAATATATATTTCTTGGAAAATTTCAGCTCCAATCTCGTAGCCAAAACCAGTTCCCTTACTTTTTCCCAATAAGTACGCCTTTTGTTATTACGGGATAAACGTATCACTTGTTGGGTTAGGGTACTACCTCCCCTAACCGTTTTCCCTGCCAAAATATTTGCTATAAAGGCTTTGCTTATGGAAACTGGATTAAAACCGGGATGTTGATAAAAATGGGCATCCTCAAAATTTAATATACAAGCCTCAAATTTGTAGGGCACACTATCCACCATAGGGAATCTCCATTGACCATCCTCGGCAATAACGGCTCCCAAAAGCTTGCCCGATTTACTCTCAACCACGGTAGCATGAGGGGTATGGAATAGTTGATTGGGCAAACAAAAATAATAGGCTACCAACAGTAAAACAAGAATAAGAATCTTCTTAGGATGCCTTTGAACTAGCCCCCACAACCGTTGATAGGTTTTTACTCCCTTGCCTGGACCCTTATCCTTTCCCAAATTCATATTCCCTTTCCACCATGCAAACACGGACCTTATACCATTTGTACCATTCTTCCTTACCTTTTTTTTGGGCAAACAAATGATCGGCCTGCATTTTCCAATCCGCTATGGCACCCAGACTATCCCAATAACTTACACTGATCCCTATTTGATCCCTTGCACTTTCAAAGCCCAAAAAACCTTCCTGTCTCCGGGCCAAAGCCTCCATCCATTCGGCCATTTCCTTATACCCATTAATATCTTCCGCTGTTATAGAAGTAAATATTACGGCGTAATAGGGTTTTTTAGGTTCCATATCTATATAATGTATTTCTTTTCCAAGAAGTAGCTCACCAAGGCTTCCTTCATCAATACAGATTGTTCACCGGCTTTTAATGGGGGCAACTCTTCCTTAATATTATAATGTGGCCACCCATCTTCATCAAAAAAATCGAACTCATAATACCCATAAGGCTCCAACAGCCTGCAGATGGCTATATGCATAAGATTTAATTTTTCATCCTTCTTAAAGGTTTTATGAATTTGTCCCAGTTCCTGGACTCCTACCAAATATATGATGGCATCCAATTCCATGGGGTCGTTGTCCGCAAATTGGGAAGATAGCTTTTTTACCAAAATCTCCCATCTATCTTTTAATTGTGTATCTCTAGACATTGTAATTTATCCTAATTTATATCTAATGTTGGATTTACCATCCAAACAGAATAGAATTGTTCAAAGGTACAAATCAAAGTTTTATATTTGTCAAAAGACTTCTGTATGGGTATATTGGATATTATTATTGGACTGCTGTTACTTTATGGCCTTTACAAAGGAGTTAAAAATGGTCTCTTTGTAGAATTGGCCTCCTTGGTCGCCCTTGTGGCAGGTTTGTACGGGGCCATTCACTTCTCCTACATTGTTGGGGAATATCTTTCCAAAAATATGGAATGGAACGAACGATATATGAACACCGCCTCCTTCTTGCTTACCTTTATAATTATTGTCCTCGTAGTTAATATGGCTGGACGTTTGTTGACCAAGATTGCCGATTTTGCTATGCTGGGGTTACTAAATAAAATAGCAGGAGGAATCTTTGGCTTACTGAAGGTTGCCGTAATCCTAGGGGCCCTATTGATATTTTTCGACAAGACCAATAATCAACTTGGATTTGTTAAGCAGGAAGCAATTGACGAATCCAAACTATATACCCCTGTGAAGGAAATAGGGGCCCTTGTTTTTAGTAAGGTATTAAAGGAGAATAAAGCTTTGGAGAAGGAACCTCCCCAAAACGAAAATGAAAAAAATACCTTCATTAAGGTAAGTGGCTAATTATAATATCCCATGGCACCAAAAAAATTAGCCACCATGGGATGATATTATTTTACACCGCAATGCCGTTTATTCGGTGGCTTCCACTTTTGTATAAGTAAATTTTACGTCTGTTTGAATGGTTGCCCCGTTTACATCTGTTATGTTATAATTGGAAGTAGTGCTAAATTCAGATTTGTCCTCATTGAAAACAATTTTCAAATTTTGACTTGAACAATTACCAATTAAACCCAATATGTCACTGGATAGTTTCCAGCTTCCCTCAATCTTAAGCTTATTACTACAGTTTGAAGCATGCTGCCCTTGGGCAAATTTGTAGGTTCGACCTGGTCCGAAGGTATACTCGCCATCCTTTTCACAGTCCGTATATTGTGCATAAATATCCTTTTTGGGATTCTGCTCGTCGTCTTTTGTAAGATCTACTTCTTTTTCCGCCAATATTGCCGACAATTCCCAAGTTCCGAGCAACCCATTTTCCTCCTCAACGAGTGCCCCCTCGTAATCCGCAGGGCATTCAACGGTATTATCCGTACTACAACCTGCCAATAGGATGCTAAATGCAATGGCCCCAAAAAGCCCAAACCAAATTGTTTTTTTCATGTGATGCTATTTATATTTTTATTTATAAATGCGAAAAACACAAAATGGTTGCGTTAAACGAGGTACATTTTTTAGGCCCAACAGGAGCCATTACCTCACAACTTCTACCCATTGGCCTTTGGTACGCACGGCATAATCATTGTTATACATAGCCTCTGCCTGTATACCTGGCAAATAATATTTTCCCAAATACGAGGCATTCAACAGTACTCTAAATGTTTTTGTTTCGTTCTTCTTCAGGTCAAAATAAAAATTGGCCCTATCATCCCTTATATCGGTATAAGTAACCTCGTTTTCAGCAAAATCACCAAATTCCGTGAACCTGGTATTTACTATTTCCCATCCACTAGGGAATATTTCTGACAATGCTACATTTTTAATTACTTCAGACTTGGTATTGGTAAGAGATACTTCTGCAACAAAATCCGCGCCTTGCATTATGGAAGATGGATCCAATTTAATACCGTTCCTTCCCTTAAAGATGATATTGGCCACTAAATTGCGTTGCAATTCCCTTTCCTCCCCCACCGGTAAAATTCCACTGTTGACAATGCTCACATAAAGCAAATTATTACCCGTATTTTCTATATTGATGGTATTGGTCCCTGTTCCAATGGCCAGTCCCGTATTGGCCAAGGTTTTATCGGTATTTATTGCAATATTATCTCCATTAACAGTGATGTTGGCCTTAATTCCCTTACCCCCTATCATATCGGCAAATTTTGCCATTGCCAGCAGGCAATAGGCCGTACTTTGGGTACTCATCCATTCATCGGAACTTAAACGCTGTGCTAAGTTTCGAGCCATTTCCTGCGCTTTTGCCTTATCATTAAAAAGCACATAGGTTTCCAGAGCCATAGCCCTATTGCGATCGGAAGACCCGTAGGTTTGATGGTAATTTTTACCTCCGGAAAAATCGTAATTAGCAGATTTAATTATTTGTTGGGCCACAGGTTCCTGGCCAACAAGTCCATAGGCAGCCGCCAGGCGGAATTTACCCTCGTTGGACAAATTGGGCATTTCCCTTAACCTGTTCATTGAAGCAATATCCGCATTTCCCGAGAGTGCCAAGGTGTATAGTCTATATGCCTGGGCCAAATCCGAATGCCCTGTGCCAGGTCTCCATTGTCTGGCTATATTCTGTTGGTAATTAAGCCAGGAAGACCTAAATCCTAGAGGCAAAACATATCCCTTTTTCTCGGCCTCCAATAAAAAGTGTCCTACATAGGATGAACTCCAATCATCTGCATAATTTTGTCCTGGCCAATAGGCGAAACCACCACTCGGTGTTTGATAGCCGCCAACCCTTTTGATGGCACTTTCAACATTTTGCTGTATCTCTCTTTTCTTTGCTGCATTAATATCGAAGATATCCGAAATATATAATTGTGGAAATGCACTGGAGGTGGTCTGCTCCAAACACCCGTGCGGATATTGGATCAGATATTGCATTCTTCCATTAAAATTCATTGGAGGAAGGGTAGAAAATTCCACCTCTGCATTATTACTGCCGGGGATGCCAAAAGTTTCAAGATCAATTTTACTACTACTGGCGGCCTCCAAGACAATATTTTCTGTAACCGTCGTCAATGGATTGGGATTCACCACATCAATCGGCACCTCAAAAGAGGCCCTTTCCCCATTGCCTGAAGCCTCTACCACTACTTTACCAATACCTTTAAAATCGGCCACTTTCAATTGAAAATAGGCCATTTTTTCATCAGGTTCGGTAAAAGAAACGTTTTGCACGGTCTTACCTTCAATACTAAAGGCAGGGTCCGGTTTAATTTTTAGGGTCACCTCCTTTACTTTGTCCTCCATAGCAAAAACCGTAACCGGTAAGGTCACCGTTTCCCCTGGGGTAATTTTCCTTGGCAAGGAAGCCAATACCATAAGTGGTTTTCTTACAGGGGTGGTTTTCTCTGCCATACCATATGCGGCTTCCCCAGAATTTCCGGCTATGACCATGGTCCGTACGGAACCAACATATTTGGGGATGTTTATTTTGTGTGATATTGTCTCTCCTTTATTCAGGCTAAAAGGACCCAGATAAACCACCATGGGTTCAAAGCGATTGGCCTTTTTATTTTTGGCCCCTGCCAATTCCCCGTCACCACCAATGGCGAAGACCTGATTTATTCTCCCGCCAAAGGCCCCGATTACATCATCGTATACATCCCAACTCTTGACCCCCAATGCTTCCCGGGCATAAAAAGTATTCCACGGGTTTGGGGTCTTATAACGCGTTAGGTCCAGCAACCCTTCATCCACCATGGCAATGCTATAGGTCATGGCCCTACCTTGTTTCTCTTTTACTTTGAGAGTTATACTTTCCTCGGGCCTTAAGACATTTGGCATGACAATTTCCGGTTGTAATTTTGTAAAAGGATCTTCAACCGATATAGGAACTACCCCGTACATTCGTATGGGAGAATCGTTTAAGGTAGTGGCATGTGGCTGCAGCAAACTAATATTGATGTAAACATTGGGCGCATACAATTCCGATATAGGGATTTCAAATTTTGTTTCCCCTTTTTCTGATTCCACCCATTGTGAATGCAGTACTTCACTTCCATTTTCAACGGTAACCAATGCCCTACCGCCTTCCGAACCAGGAAAGGTAACGGTGGCCGTTTCCCCTACATTATAGACTTCCTTATCCGTGGAAAACATTAACATGGTGGCGGCAGAAGGGTCGTTTTTCATCGATTTTCCCGCCCATCCAGGCCAATCTACATATATGGTTTTACCTGTTGCATGGCCTCCCTTCGGATCTTCCACTCTAACCAAATATCGGCCCCATTCGGGATATTTTAGCTCAAAATTAAATGATGCCTTCCCACTGGAATTAGTGCTTATGGTTTTTTCCAGTACTTTTTCTTGATACTCACTGCTGCTAAAGTTGGAAAGATTATCGGCAGAAGTCTCCCACCACCATCTCCAACCTACTTTATAAATAGCAACTTTTAAATTACTGGTGGCTTTGGCATTGCCCATTTCATCTACCGTTACCACTTCAAAGCTATGGGTCTCATCTGTGAGCAACATTCCCCTAGTTTTATCGCCTTTAGGTACATTAAGGCCTACATAGGTGTCAAATGGAGAATATTGCTTTGTAAAAACATCCGTACTAAAATCGCCCCCATTTTCATAAACCTTGGTAATAAATGCTGCCGTAAGCATTCCCGGAGCCTGACTGTTAATTTGTGGATTTAATGAAAAGGCTGCTTTACCTTCGGCATTGATGGTACTATTGAAAACAATTTGGTCCTCTGCTGTAAACGCCCTTGTGGGATCATCAAAAACATACGCCGGAAAGTTCTTAAAGGTTGTAGTCTGTACATTGAACCTGGCAGTGATATCCGCTTTCAGGTTTTTTGCAACCGCACCGTGAAGCCAAGTGGCCTCCAGCATCCCTTTAATGGGTTTACCTCCCGATAACACCTCATTCTCAAACGCTGTTTTAATCTTTAATCTATTTGGCTTGATCGTTTCAATTTTAATGGTCTTTGTGAAGCTTGCCCCTCCTACAGAAACTTTCGCCAACCAATTGCCCGTAGGTGCATTCTCATCTGTACTTACAACAAAACTATAAAAATTGTTAAGTGAATTTGTCCTTACTTCCCTAAGGACCACCTTGTTATAGGGGTCTATCAATTCCAGTTTTACCGGATGCCCTACCGGGAGTTTATTGGCCTTATCGTTTAACATAAACGAAAGAAAAAGTTTGTCACCAGGTCGCCATACACCCCTTTCCCCAAAAATATAACCTTTTATTCCCTTTTGTAGTGCAACCCCATCAACATTAAACTTACTAACGGAAAGGGCATTTCCGTCATTTAATTTAACATAGGTCTTTTGACCATTGCTCTCCGCTACGGCAAAATACGCCATATGATCGGTATCAAAGAGAGAGGTTCCATCCATCGCTGTTATTACCTGACCAATGGGCTGTTGTTGGTAATTATAGAAAGTTACCTTGGCCCCTGCAATGGGTTCAGTACTTACAATATTATTGACCGCAACAAAATAACTCTTGTTCACCCCTTGTTTTACGGTTATCCCTAGATCGGAGGCCAAGACATTGGTGCCTACCGTTTTGTCATAGAAATAAGAAGTATGGCAAGGGTTATCACGTTGATTCCAGTCATAGTTAAAGTAATAATCTTCATAATAGGATTCCACCCCGTCCCATGAACTGTTTTCTGTTTCTTGATCAAAATCATCCTCTGACAAGACTTCATTATCAAAATTGGTACTGTCACATTTAAATAGGCTATACGAAGGTTTAAAACTAAATTCAACTCTATAAATAGCCCCTATTTCAGGAGTAATGAGCGTTCTTAAATCGATGGCATGTGCCGACCATTTACCATTGGTATTGCCAAGGCCGGTTTCCAATTCCAATTTCTTTGTGGCTATGGGCCTTGCCACCGTTTTTAGGTTGTAACTCCCGTTAAGATCATTGCCTTGCAAGAACTGTAGAATATTGCTCTCGAAAATTTTATAGACGGTTAGGTTTACCGACTTCAGATTTACCGCTTCAAAATTGATTTTCAGATTATTGGAAGAGGGTAAAATTGTTCCATTTGATAACAGGCGGACCTCGGGTTTTATTTGTTCGAACGCAACCCGCTCTGTAAGCCTTGTTTTAAGTTTGTACCCATCAACGCTTTCAATACCCTCAAAAACCTCGAGCCTTAAGGTTGTGCTCATCTCTTTGGAAGGGTATACCTTTAGGGTATTCCCCACCACATCAAATTTCAGCTTGCCATCCCCTTCCAAAACCACCAAGCCCTTAAAGTTTTGACCTTTTTTTAAGGGATCCGAAAAATTGATATTTATGATTTGATTTTCCCCTGTTTCCAAGCCAACATCAAGAATGGTAAAATTACTCTTGCCCGGTATTTTTATACTATTTTTCCCAACACTTTCAATGTCCAAAACACCACCGTCCCACCTAACCTCCAAGTCCGTATCCTCGGNGAATCGCTGAATACTATCGATCTTAAAATAAAATTGGGTTCCTTCAGCTATGGATGAATCAAATTTAACAGGGACATTTTTCCCATTCTGTTTCACCTCCAACAACTGCTTGGCATTGGCCAAACTTAATTGATCGGCACTTTTCAATTGTCCCTCCAAATATTGATAATCCTTGGAATAGGATTGAAGGGCCTGGGTATACACATTAAACTGTTGTTTCAATGTCTTTACCTCGAAATTGAACTTGTGCAATTCCTTTGGAACTCCGGAAATAATAGACCCCAAATTCAATGTAAACCCATAGGTGCTATTCTGATGAAACCCGGCCTCGGGTACAAAAGCAATGGTCCTACTATCCAAAGCAATTACCTTACCCCTTGTCTTGGGCAATACCACCAATATATCCTCATCCAATTCCTTGCCGCTTTCCCATGAATCTACAGGGCGGTTCAACACTACCCGAACATCCGCTCTTGCCGAAATTAATCCATGGGACACTTCCGTAATATATTCATGATAAAGATGTAGGTTGTCTAACGGAATTTTTTCCGTTTCTTTTTTCGGGCCGCATCCAAGGATGAAAAGAAATATTAGGGCATGGACAATTAATTTCATGTATGAACCATTTTAGTACAGTAAAGATAAAATGTTTTCCCCTTTATGGAGTATTTTTTGCTCCAATTAAGCTCGGCCCCAATATAATGCTGACATGTGAATTACGGCCTAGGCATGGAAAATCCAAATACCAAATTGTTATTGGAAATCCAGTGTTGGGTTCAGCGTATTGGCAGCCCTTGGATTACAGGATGTATGGCGAAATATGCATTTCGTCGAATAACCTATTTTATTCCAGTTCGTGATAAATTAATTTTTTAATATTACCATCGTTGGTTACGAGAAGCCAATTATAAGAACACAAGAATTCCCCATTCTTCCCTTTCTTCCTACTTACAAATAGAACATTATATGAAAATGAAAATGCATTATTTTGTAATGCTTTTGTTCGCATTTGTAGTAGTCTCTTGCAGCACAGAGTCAATAGAGCCGGCAATAAGTCCAGAAGTAGAAAATGCGGTTGAAGTAGAACAGGAATTACTTGGAATCGTCAATGAACATCGTATTGGCTTGGGCTATAACGATTTGGATTTTAGCTCAGTGGCTTATGAGTATGCGAACAAGCATACAGACTATATGATTGCCAAAGGCTCTATAAACCACGACAATTTTAGCGCACGTGCATCGGATATTTCCCAGGCAGTTAATGCCTCATTCGTCTCCGAAAATGTGGCGAAGGACTACGATTCTGCCCTTGAGGCCTTTCAAAAATGGCTGGCCAGTTCCGACCATAGGAAAACTATGGAAGGCGAATTTACACATACTGCGGTAAGCGTAAAGAGGAACACCGATGGCAAACTATATTTTACACAACTCTTCTACCGATAGTCTTCTTTAAAGCAGTTTAGTTTTATTATTTTTGATGTGAATCCGCTTTTTAATATTGGATAGCATAACCGTTAATGTCAATATTAAATGGCGGCAGAAAAATATTAACTTCTATAAGATGCACTATGTCCATAAAACAACCATTCAATCTAAATAAATGGATTTCCGAAAATAGGGATACTTTAAAACCTCCCGTAGGAAACAAAAACCTTTACACGGAATCGGGAGACTATATTGTTATGGTCGTTGCCGGCCCCAACGCCAGAAAAGATTATCATTACAATGAAACCGAGGAACTGTTTTATCAATTGGAAGGAAATATTGAAGTTCACATCCAGGAAAACGGCCAAAAAAAGACGATGCAATTGGGACCAGGGGACATGTACCTGCACCCAGCTAAAATACCTCATTCCCCTGTTAGAAAAGAAGGATCCATAGGTTTGGTCATAGAACGCAAACGGGCCGGGATGAACGTTGATGATGGTTTGCTGTGGTTTTGCGACAACTGTAACCATAAACTTTATGAAGTATACTTCACCTTAAATAATATTGAAAAGGACTTTTTAGGACATTTTAAAACCTTTTATGGTTCGGAAAAACTTAGAACCTGCAGTAATTGTGGGACTATAATGCCCGTTGATGAACGGTTTATTGCCAAGGAGGACGAATAATATATACCCTTGGTAATTATTATTTTCTTTAACCTAAGTTGCATTAAAGCCATAAATCGGGTATTAAAACATTTATGACTGCTNATACCCTAGACTACACATTAATTTGTAAATTTGAAAAAATATAACATTTAACGATAAAATAGTTATAAATGTCAAAAATTNCACAGGAATTTGGAATCCATGAAGCTTTGAAAGCATTGGGCGTAAAAGCTATAAATAACGGAACCTCAACAGGTTCGGATACTTTTTCTTCGGGAGAAGAATTAAGCTCATATTCTCCAGTGGATGGTATTCTGATTGGTAAAGTAAAGACCACCTCCAGGGAAGACTACGAAAAAGTGATGGATTCGGCTACGAATGCATTTAAAACATGGAGAACAAAACCCGCACCCCAAAGGGGGGAAATAGTACGACAGTTTGGCGATAAACTTCGTGAACTAAAAGAACCTTTGGGAAAACTGGTTTCCTATGAAATGGGAAAATCATATCAAGAGGGTTTGGGAGAGGTGCAGGAAATGATCGATATCTGCGATTTCGCCTTAGGTCTGTCCAGACAATTGCACGGACTCACCATGCACTCCGAAAGACCAGGACATAGGATGTACGAGCAATATCATCCTTTAGGGGTAGTTGGCATCATCTCCGCGTTCAATTTCCCGGTAGCCGTATGGGCATGGAATACAGCCCTGGCATGGATTTCAGGAGATGTCTGTGTTTGGAAACCAAGTGAAAAAACGCCGCTATGCGGAGTTGCATGTCAAAACATTGCAGCTGCCGTATTTAAGGAAAATAATCTTCCAGAAGGTATTTCCTGTTTAATCAATGGCGATTACAAAGTAGGCGAGTTTATGACCCATGATAAGAGAGTGCCTTTGATATCCGCCACCGGATCTATACGCATGGGAAAAATCGTTGCCCAGGCAGTAGCCGCCCGATTGGGGAAATCCCTCTTGGAACTGGGAGGAAACAATGCCATAATAGTTACCCCTGATGCAGACATAAAAATGACCGTTATTGGAGCCGTATTTGGGGCCGTAGGCACGGCAGGCCAACGTTGTACCTCCACACGAAGATTAATCATACACGATTCTATTTATGAGAAGGTAAAAGATGCAATTGTTACCGCCTATAAACAATTGCGGATTGGGAACCCTTTGGATCAAAAAAACCATGTGGGCCCATTGATTGATACCGATGCCGTAAAGATGTACCAAGAGGCGCTTCGCAAGGTTGTAGAAGAAGGAGGCAAGCTTATTGTTGAAGGGGGCGTATTGCAAGGGAAAGGATTTGAAAGTGGCTGCTATGTACAACCCGCCATAGCCGAAGCAAGTAATGCCTATGAGATTGTACAGCACGAAACCTTTGCTCCCATACTATATCTATTAAAGTATTCTGGAGATGTTGAGAACGCCATTTCCATACAAAACGGAGTGGTCCAAGGGCTATCTTCCGCCATAATGACAAATAATCTGCGGGAAGCAGAGCAATTTCTATCAGTTCAAGGCAGCGATTGCGGAATAGCCAATGTTAACATTGGAACCTCAGGTGCGGAGATTGGTGGAGCTTTTGGAGGGGAAAAAGAAACAGGTGGTGGACGTGAATCTGGTTCGGATGCCTGGAAAATCTATATGAGAAGACAGACCAATACCATTAACTACACCACAGAATTGCCATTAGCACAAGGAATAAAATTTGATCTCTAGAATTAAACTCATAAAAAAACCCGCTATGTACTGCTTTGTTCCAGTACATAGCGGGTTTTAAACTAACCAACCAAATTACATCCTGAAGAATAGCTCAATACTTCAAGACAAAAAGTTTTTACTTCAATATTTAGAATAAAATAAACCCGTAGCCACTTGAAAATTTCCCCTCCCCCCGAATAGGTCCATTAGAAATAGCTGCGGGTTTAACCAAACTAACTCAAATAATTATGGTGAAAAAAGACCTATTTCAATGCCGGAACCTAGTCGGGAGAAATAAGGTCTTTATAATTCTATTATTTACGCTAAAGTCCATATTTCTGCCCATGATTAAAAGCAAATTTATATGGATGGTGCCAAAATTTGTATAATCGGTATGTTTTTAGGCCATTGCACTAAATCCTCGTGATGCGTTCTCTGCTAAAACTACGATAGACGGATAAGAAAATATTTTGAAGAAAAATACGTCCTAAATTCCTGCTAACTCACTGATAGGTAATATTTAATGTGATTTTTCTTAACATTTAAGGGAAATTTTTAATATATTTAAGCTAAACCCACATAGCAGTACATAATGACCAAAAGAACAACCAATATATTGGGGATAGTAATCGCCATTCTTGCCGGCACCTATTTTAACATTATGCTGTGCAATAACTGCTCTCGTTCAGAAGGCGACCCATCTGCTGTTGAAAATTCTGAAGTCATTGTTAAAAATAGTCCGGTTATAAAGAAAAACCACATAAACAACCCTAATTAAAACAACTAACCAAAATCTATAAAGTATATGGAAAACATGAATATCTGGTGCTGGTTAATTCCGGCCATTGTAGGTATAGTCTGCGCACTATTTGGGTATCTAATTGGAAAAGGCGGTAATTCCCAAATAGACCACTCTTCAGAATTGAATATCCTAAAGGACAAAAATGCAAAACTGGAAACCGATTTGGCTGCGTGTAACAAACAACTATCCCAAAAGTCAGAGCGTGTTGCCCCTACAAAGGCTGTTCCTCCCATAGTTACTGCAGAAACAGTGCTTCCATTCAGCGCACAGGCTGCAAAATCTGTCTTTGGCAAGACCATAAAACAGAACGATTTAAAAATAGTGGAAGGGATAGGCCCTAAAATTCAGCAACTTTTCAATTCATTTAATATTAAAACATGGAAAGATCTGTCCGAAACCTCCGTTGACAAATGTCAGGAGATATTGGGCAGTGGAGGAACCCGTTATAAGATTCACGATCCCGCCTCATGGCCTATGCAAGCAAAAATGGCCTATGAAGGCAAATGGAAAGAATTGCANAAATGGCAGGAAGAACACAAAAGAGGAAAACTATAATTTAAAGGGNCTTCCATATAATTTAATCAAGTTGAATTAAAAAAGCANCCCTATACCNNTATTAAATACACCTTTTAATCAACTGACCATTGCTGACAAAAACAATTAAAAGACCCCACTTATAACCTTAAGTGGGGTCNTTTTATCTTCTAGAAATNTTTTNGCTAAACCATTCTTCCATTGGCCTCAACCCACTTGAACCTGTAGTTGTCTTCTGGGAATTTCATCCGGCCNGCAATTCGNTCCAACCTATCCGGCAATTTCATTAAATAGTCCCTTGCCCTTTCCGCGTCGTCATTAAGACTTCGAATACTATCCAATTCCCAATAGCTATTGAGTTTTTTCAATATATCTATATAGTCCTGGGCAGTATAAACCCCTAATCTTTGGGCACAGTTGGAGAAATTTTCAAAAGCGGTCCCTATGCTTCCACCAGACTCTCTTAGAAAATGGGCAGGCATAACAATCTTTTTCTTCATCATATCGGCAAAGGCCAACATCATCTGGCTTGGGTCGTTTTCAAAAATCACCTTAACAAATTCCCTATAGGCCAAATGATGGCGCATTTCATCTCCCGCAATAATGGTACACATTTTCCCAAGAAGCGAATTACCACCCTTTTTGCACATTTGACCCACCCTTTTGTGTGATATATTGGTGGCCAACTCCTGAAAAGAGGTATAAACAAAATTCTTATAGGGATCTCTATCGGTTCCAATATCAAAACCATCGGCAATCAAATACTGGGTAGTAATTTCCACCTCCCTCATATTGACCCTTCCGGCCAAATAAAGGTATTTATTCAGCACATCGCCATGCCTATTTTCCTCAGCCGTCCAATGACGTACCCATTTGGACCAACCATTCTTGTTTTCTCCGTGCTGATCTATTCCTTCAACATCCATTAGCCAAGATTCGTAAGTAGGGAGTGCCTCCTCCGTAATCGTATCCGCCACTAAGGTAACCCANAGATCATATCCCAGTTCCTTGGCTTCCTCACGTATCTGATTTACGTGATCCATAAAGCCTTCACTTTGTGTATCCGGTAAAAAATCTGTGGGTTGCCAAATGTCCTGTATAGGTATAAGGTACTGGTCTATAAAACCATCCACCTTATCCTCAATGGACTTCATTACTTCTATTCTAACGTTCTTATTAGACATTCTTCAAATTTTATGTAAATATCCTTAATAATCTTGATAATCNGTCCCTACGGACTGTAAAATTTAGTTTCTTCCCATTTCGGAGGGATAAAACAAATACACCGGATCACTTTGCCAGTATTCCTTAGATCCAACATCCATAATAGTCAAAGGACCTCTGAAGGCCGCCCCTGTATCTACATTCCAAATATTGGCAGCATTCTTCGGAGTTGTCCTCCCAATCCTTGTCACCGGCGTATGGCCAATAAAAATCTCCCTATAATGTGTTAACCTTTGAGGATAAAATTTATCCTCTTCAGTCAGTAATGGATCCAATGACAAGGCCATTTCCCAAAGTGTTCTATCCCAATAATAGGTTTTGGAAAAATACTCGTGGCCCACACCCCTTAAGTTAGTAAATCCCGCGTGGATATACAAGCGATTTTCAGTGTCCAGAATATAATTCTCCAAATTATCGAAAAATTGTATGTGGGCTTCCTTTATTTTATCGTCCACCAACCGATAAGAATTTTGGGTAGCACTCCCTCCATGTTGCAACCAAAGTGTATTATTCTCTCCACTTTTCAACCAATCATTGCAAAGTTCATCGTGATTTCCCCTGATAAACGAGCATTTGTGGGTCTGCCTAAGCTCCATTAAAAAATTTACCGTATTCACAGCATCACTCCACCCATCCACATAGTCCCCCAGAAATATAAGGTGGTCACTAGGACTCACTTTTGCCCTTTCCAATACCTGCTCCAAAGCCTTTAACCCAGAATGAAGGTCTCCGATTACCAATGTTCTCATTTTACAAAAATCGCAAATACCCCTCTAATATCCATGGTAAAAAGAACTAAAATTTAGATTAACCAGGATAATTTAAGTAC
>JGI24723J26617_10000682_pt1 | contig 32580 bp, 27 predicted proteins | sample Cruoilmetagenom6_FD_26617 | JGI IMG/M metagenome (IMG submission 26617) | reverse complement strand
ACACGCAACGCCGAAAAGCGCTCGAGATTTTGTAGGAAAAAGCCGGGCAAGGCCCGGCTTCTTCTTAATCCTCCAGCAGGAAGCTCCTGAGCTGGTCCGAACGTGTCGGATGGCGCAGTTTCCTGAGTGCCTTGGCCTCGATCTGGCGAATACGTTCACGCGTGACGTCGAACTGTTTGCCGACTTCCTCGAGCGTGTGGTCGGTATTCATGTCGATACCGAAGCGCATGCGCAGCACCTTCGCTTCGCGCGGCGTCAGGCCAGCGAGTACCGAGTGCGTGGTTTCCTTGAGGCCCGATGTTGTCGCCGAATCGACTGGCGAGTGCACGGTCTGGTCCTCAATGAAGTCACCGAGGTGTGAATCCTCGTCGTCGCCGATCGGCGTTTCCATCGAGATCGGCTCCTTCGCAATCTTGAGTACCTTGCGAACCTTGTCCTCAGGCATTTCCATGCGCTCGGCGAGTTCGTCCGGCAGCGGCTCGCGCCCCATCTCCTGCAACATCTGGCGAGAGATGCGGTTCAGCTTGTTGATCGTCTCGATCATGTGAACCGGGATACGGATCGTACGGGCCTGGTCGGCAATCGAACGTGTGATCGCCTGACGAATCCACCAGGTCGCATACGTCGAGAATTTGTAGCCGCGACGATATTCGAATTTGTCGACGGCCTTCATCAGGCCGATATTGCCTTCCTGGATCAGGTCCAGGAACTGCAGGCCGCGGTTCGTGTATTTCTTGGCAATCGAAATAACGAGGCGCAGGTTCGCNTCGACCATTTCTTTTTTCGCGCGACGAGCCTTGGCTTCGCCGATCGACATCTGGCGATTGATCTCCTTGATCTCGGCAATCGACAGTCGAGTTGCTATTTCTACGGCAACCAGCTTGCGCTGCGCGCGCAACACATCGTCCTTGAGCTTGGCGAGAATCGACGAATGTTTGCGCTTCGCGCGAATGTGTTTGTCGATCCAGCCGAAGTCAGTCTCACTCTTCGGAAAGCTCGACAGGAAGTCCTTACGAGGCATACCTGCGTCGCGGACGCACAGCTTCATGACCAGGCGTTCCTGGCTGCGAATGATCGAAACGACATCGCGCAGGTTGCGGACCAGGGCGTCAAACAACTTCGGCGTCAGCTTGAGTTCCATGATCTGCAGGGCGCAGTCGTCCTGAGCCTTGACCGTACGTTTGTCCTTCAGGCCGTATTTCTCGAGGTACTTCATCGAGCGGTTGAAGTGCCGGCGAATGACCTTGACGCGCGCTTTCACTTCTTCCGGATCGGGTCCGGTGTCGACAACCTCGTCGTCATCGTCGTCGTCGGTCTTGGGGGCAGGCGGCTTGATTTCGTCGGGTTCGTTCGGATCGATGAAGCCGACAACAAAATCCTGCATGCGCGTCTCGCCACCGATTACGCGGTCGGCGACTTCGAGCAGCGCCTCGACAGTCGGCGGGAAATGAACCATGTGGTACTTCACCTGGTTCAGGCCGTCCTCGATGCGTTTCGCGATTTCGATTTCGCCCTGCCGTGTCAGCAGCTCGACCGTACCCATCTCACGCATGTACATGCGCACCGGATCGGTCGTGCGGCCAAATTCGGCGTCGACGCTTGCGAGGGCGGCTTCGGCTTCTTCGACCGCATCCTCGTCGGTGGCCGGTGTGTCGGTCAGAGTCTTCGACTCGGTTTCAGGTGCCTCTTCGTGCACCGTGATACCCATGTCGTTAATCATGTTGACGATATCCTCGATCTGTTCAGGATCGACGATGTCGTTCGGCAGGTGATCATTGACCTCAACATAGGTCAGGTATCCCTGTTCCTTGCCTCGGGCAATCAGATCTTTGAGTTGCTGAGCCTGCTTGCTCACGGCAACAACCGGTGCAACCGGTGCGGGCGCCTTTTTCGGTGCGGGTGCTTTTTTCTCAGTCAAGACGGATATTCCTGCGGGCAAAAAATGCAAACGATTAATTCTACTCTTATGAATGAGCGGAATCTAGATAATTTTCATTGGCTTAGGCTGCTTTCAACAGTTCCTGCAATTCGGCTTTCTCTTCATCGGACAAGCCATTAACCCTTTGTTTTTCAATCAAAAACGTAATTCTTTCCTTGCGGCCGGCGAGCGCCAATTGCTCCAGGCAGTCACCGAGTTCGGCGGCGGCGTCGAAATCCTCGTCCAGCGGCACCTCGGAGGCGACCAGCTTGCCGAGATGTCGGCCCTCGTCGTCGTGCCGCCAGCGCTCCAGTAATCCAGCCGTCGTTATATTGGGTTCCGCCTGCACGGTTTCAATGAGGGTTCGCAACAATTCGACACCCGGCCGGGTAATACCCGCCAGCTTCTCGATGTCGAGCTTCAGGCAAGCCGCCGGATCGTTCAGCAGCAGCGTGATCGCGTGGCGTATCACCGACGGTTGTCCCGTCACGGGCTTGCCGGAGCGCGGCTTCGCCAGACCGCCGCTCGCGCTGACAGGTGGGCTGCCGGTCTTGTCACTGCCGAGCATTTTCTCGAGTTTTGCGGCGGTCAGTCCGACCGTTTCGGCGAGGCTCTCCACCAGCAATTCGCGGTAAACGCCGGGCGGAATCCTGTTGACCAGCGGCCGGGCGAGTTCCGCGAGGCGTGCGCGCCCATCGACCGTATTCATGTCGACCTGGCTCGCGAGTTCCTCGATGAGGAACTCCGAGAGCGCAACACCCTTATCGAGTGCCTTCAGGAACCCGTCTGTGCCAAATTCGTTGACGTAGGAATCAGGATCATGCCCTTCCGGCAGGAACATGAAGCGGATCTGCCGGCCTTCGCGAATCTGCGGCAATGCATTTTCCAGCGCGCGCCAGGCGGCCTTGCGGCCGGCTCGATCGCCGTCGAATGCGAAGCAGACGTTTTCGGTCAGACGGAACAAGCGGTTCAGGTGGTCGCTGGTTGTCGCGGTGCCCAATGTCGCGACGGCAAAGTCGATGCCATGGCGGGCGAGGGCGACCGTATCCATATAGCCCTCGACGACGACCAGTTGCTCAATGTGACGCAGGGCCTGGCGGGCTTCAAACAGGCCGTAGAGTTCGCGGCCCTTGTGAAACAGCACCGTCTCGGGTGAGTTCAGGTATTTGGGTTCGCCGTCGCCAGGGGTACGACCGCCGAAGCCGATTGTGCGGCCGCGTGCATCGCGAATCGGGAACATGATGCGATCACGGAAGCGATCGTAGTGCTTACCGTTGTCTTTCTCGATAATCATGCCCGTGGCGAGCAGCCGCTGGGTGGCTTCTGTTGATTTGCCAAACTTGTCCAGCACGTTGCTCCAGCCATCCGGCGCATAGCCGATGCCGAAGCGCTTGGCCGTGCTGCCGTCGATCCCGCGGTTCTTCACGTACTCCACAGCGCTCGGCGAGTCCTTGAGGCAGTCCTGCCAATGGCGCGAGATCGTGTCGAGCAGTGAGAACAATTCGTCATAGCGCCTTGCCGGCTTGTCGCTCTCGCTACGCGGTACGTCGACGCCCATAGATCCGGCCAGGCTCTCGATCGCCTCGACGAAGCTCATATGATCGAACTCCATCAGGAATCCGATGGCCGTGCCGTGCGCGCCACAGCCGAAGCAGTGATAGAAACCCTTGCCCGGGCTCACCGTGAACGATGGCGTCTTCTCGTCATGAAAGGGGCAGCACGCCTTGAATTCCCGGCCGGCCTTTTTCAGCTGTACCCGGCGGCCGACCACCTCGACGATATCCGCACGTGCGATCAGATCGTCGATGAAGTCCTGAGGGATTAATCCAGCCATATAATTCTAAACGTTGCCCGGCAGCGGTCGGGTCTTGAGGAATTATTCTTGTTTTTTTCAGCATAGCTTATTGAACGGGCTATGCCAGAGCGCAAATTTGGTGCCAACTAGAGGGCGTTCAATCGCTCTTTTACTGTTGCGCTGACGGCGCCCATATCAGCGCGGCCGGCAGCTTTTGCCTTGATCTGACCCATGACCTTCCCCATGTCGCGGATGCTTTCGGCACCGGTGGCCGCGATCACCTCATCAACGAGAGCAGCCAGGTCGTCCGCTGACAGCTGCTCGGGCAGGTAGTTTTCGAGAACCGCAATCTCGTCACGCTCAATGGCGGCAAGATCCTCGCGGTTCCCTTTTTCGAATTGTTCGACCGAGTCGCGACGTTGCTTGACCATCTTGTCGAGGACCGCGAGCACACCGGCATCGTCGAGCTCGACACGTTTGTCGATTTCAACCTGCTTTATTGCGGCGAGCATAAGTCGCACCACTTTGAGCCGGTCTTTGTCACCGGCCTTCATGGCGGACTTCATGTCCTCGGTAATCTGGTTCTTCAGCGACATGGCTTAAAGAAATCTTTGGCTGCGCCGCGAACACGGCGCAAGGGAGAATTAGTAGAGACGCTTGCGCTTGGCTTCGTCACGAGAAAGGCGCTTCATGTGGCGCTTGACGGCTGCCGCCTTCTTGCGCTTGCGTTCCTGGGTCGGCTTCTCGTAGTACTCACGACGACGAAGCTCGGTCAGGATTCCAGCCTTTTCACAGGCACGCTTGAAGCGCCGCAGGGCAGCGTCAAAATACTCGTTCTCTTTTACGCGAACACTTGGCATTGTTCAGGTATTCCGTCCAGACATAAATAAACCCGGCACAGGGCCGGGACTGAGCCGCGCATTATAGCGCCAGATTCCTGAGGATTCCAAGCTTTTATGGGGGACAGTTTACTTATTTCCGTCGCTGCAGAAATAAGTAAACTGTCCCCCTTATGAACGTATTGGGCATCGAATCCAGCTGCGACGAGACCGGCGTCGCGCTGTACGACACTGATAAAGGGCTTCTGGCTGAGGCGCTGCACAGCCAGGTTGACCTGCATGCCGTCTATGGCGGCGTCGTTCCCGAGATAGCCTCGCGTGACCATATCCGCATGCTTTTGCCATTAATTCAACAGGTTATGAGCGAGGCGGGCATCGAGAAGCCGGATGCCATAGCCTACACGGCCGGTCCCGGGCTCGTCGGGGCCCTGATGGTCGGCGGCGGCATGGCCAACGGGCTGGGATTGGCCTGGGATTGCCCGGTTATCCCTGTGCACCACATGGAAGGTCACCTGCTGGCCCCGATGCTCGAGGACACGCCCCCGGAATTTCCGTTCCTGGCGCTGCTGGTGTCGGGTGGGCACTCCATGCTGATCGCGGTGGCACAGCTTGGCGACTACCGGGTGCTGGGCACGACGCTGGATGATGCGGTTGGCGAGGCATTCGACAAGACCGCCAAGTTGCTCGGTCTTGGCTATCCGGGAGGGCCTGCGCTGGCGGCCCTGGCCGAGGACGGCGACGACACGGCATTCGCCTTCCCTCGACCGATGCTCAACAAGCCGAACGTCGATTTCAGCTTCAGTGGGCTGAAGACAGCGGTCATGCTGGAGGTTCGCAAGGCCGAGGCGGAAGGCCGTCTTGTCGATTCCCGGGCCGACCTCGCCGCGTCATTCCAGCGCGCGGCCGTGGATACCCTCATCGCGAAGTCGATCAAGGCGGCCAGGGCGGAGGGTCTGGACCGCATCGTCGTGGCGGGGGGTGTTGGCGCAAACAAGCTCCTGCGCAAGGAAATGGCGGAGCGCTTCGAGGGAGACGTCTATTATCCGCGGCTGGCGTTTTGCACCGACAATGGTGCGATGATCGCAGTGGCGGGCGCATTGCGCCTTGCCGAAGCGGATGCGGCTTCGGAAATAACAGCCCGGGCTCGCTGGTCTTTGGAAACACTGGGTGTTCCGGGCGAGACCTGATACAGGATTGATTAGCACTATGGACAAGATTTTTCTCGACGCGCTCAAGGTCGATACGATTATTGGCATCTGGGACTGGGAGCGGAAGATCCGCCAGACGGTGGTTATTGATCTGGAGATGAGCGCCGACATAGCGAAAGCGGCCGCAACCGACAACGTCAAGGACACGCTCAACTACAAGAGCGTGGCAAAGCGCATCCAGGCGTTTGTTGGTGATTCGCGCTTCCAGCTTGTCGAGACTCTGGCCGAGCGTATAGCCGGCATTATTCGCGACGAGTTCGATGTCGCCTGGGTGAAAGTCACGGTGCACAAGCCCGGTGCGATCCGCCGCTCCAACGATGTCGGTGTCGAAATCGAGCGTGGCGAAAGGCCCGGGTAGCGCAGCATGGCAACTGTTTACGTGGGAGTCGGCAGCAACATCGACCCTGAAAACAACCTGCATCTCGGCATCCGGGAGCTCCGCGACCGCTACGGTGAGCTACAGCTATCGGCTGTTTATCGCAGCAAACCGCTCGGGTTCGACGGGGAGGATTTCCTGAACCTCGTTGCGAGCTTCGAGTCAGACGATTTACCGCAGGTGATCTGCGAGCAGATCGAACTTATACATAATCTTTCAGGGCGAGAATCGGAGAGCGGAAAGTGGGAATCACGTCCGCTCGATATCGACCTGTTGCTTTACAATGATCTCGTGATGGACGAGCGGCCCATTCGGGTGCCCCGCCGGGACGTTCTCGAGTACAGCTTCGTGCTGAGACCGCTGGCGGAACTCGCCCCGGACCTTGCACACCCCGTGACCGGCAAGTCCATGCTGGAGCATTGGCAGGAATTTGACGCGTCGAGTCATCCTCTCGACGTCGTAGGCGTTATTCTCTAAAGGACTACTTATGCGCAAACTGATCATCTTGTTGGCTACGGCTTCCCTGGTCGCCTGCAGTGGCGGATCCTCAATCTCGGGACCGGTGGCACCGACCGCGTGCAGCAACGATGGGCAAAAACAGTATGTCCTGGACAGCCTGTATACCTGGTACTTGTGGAACGACATGCTGCCGGCGACCCTCAATATCGCCGATTACGCATCGCCAGAAGAACTCGTTACCGTGGTCACGGAAACCCATGGCCCGCAGAAACCGACCGGCGGGCCGCTTGACCGCTTTAGTTCAGTTGGTTCACTGGCAGCCGACCAGCAGTTCTTCGGCGAGGGAAAGTACGAGGGTTTCGGTTTTAGCTGGCGCATGGAAAACAACGAAATGCGGTTCACTCGCGTCTTCGTTGACAGTCCTGCCAACACGGTCGGCGGGTTTTCACGCGGCCAGACCGTGGTCAGCATCGATGGTCGGTCGATCGCCGAGATTGCGGCAGCCGAGGGCGTTAACGCAGCGCTGGACAACATGACAGTGCAGTTCGAGATTCGCGAGCTCAGCGGGACAGTATTGCCGCCAGTTTCCGTCACCAAAGCCATCGTGACGATCGACCCGATTCCACAGTGGCGCCTGATCGATATGGGCGTAGGAAACCCGCCGGTTGGCTACATGGAGTTTTCGACGTTCATAAGCACTGCTGATCCGGTATTCGATACCGTTTTTGCAAACTTCATTGCTGCTGGCGTTGAGGATGTCATCATCGACATGCGGTACAACGGTGGCGGGCTGGTATCCACGGCCAACCTGCTCGGTGACTACCTCGGCGGTTTCGCCAACGATGGGCAGATATTCTCCAATACCGAGTTCAATGCGGATCGTGCTGCGGCAAATAACAGCATTGACTACATTGCGAACCGAGCAAACGCTATCGATATTAATCGCCTGATCGTAGTGGCGTCGCGCGGTACGGCGTCTGCCAGCGAACTCGTGATCAACGGGCTCGACCCGTTCGTCACCGGTGGCGTGTACATCGTGGGCGACTCTACGTTTGGCAAGCCTGTCGGGCAAGTGGGCCTTGAGTTCTGCGAGAAGATCCTGAGGCCAACCTCGTTCAAGAAGAGTAACGCGGCCGGTTTCGGCGACTATTTCGACGGCCTGCCCGTCGACTGTGCGGCGACCGATGATCTCAACTTTGCCACGGGTGCGGACAACGATCCGAATGTGGTCGCTGCACTGTCGTTCGTCACAGGGGCTGGTTGCCCTGTCGTCGCGACACCGGGTGGACTTCAGAAGTCCGGGCTATCGATCGACGACATCTTGCTCAATCAGAACGGGCGCCCGGAACGTGAGTTCGCGGGGGCTTACTAGTTCACCAGCCGACAGAACGACCGCCGTCGACGGCGATAATCTGGCCGGTTACGTAGGCTGCGTCCCGGAGTAGATAGAGCACGCAACCTGCAACATCACCCGGGTCACCGGCACGTTGCAGCGGCACCTGCCGCAGGATGGCCTCCTGTATGGCATCGTTCATGCCGTCCTCGGGCCAGAGTATTGCGCCGGGTGAGATACCGTTTACTCGAACGTCCGGTGCCAGGTCCTTCGCAAGCGAACGCGTCAGCATGGCAAGCGCGGCCTTCGCAGGGCCATACACGATGTGATCGCGCAATGGTCGTTGCGCGTGAATATCGACGATGTTGACGATGGCGCCACCCGTGCTTCTCAGGTGCGGCACGGCCTCCTGGGACAGGAAGAGCGGGGCCTTGAAGTTGCTGCCTGCAAGATCGTCCCAGTTTTCCTCCGTGATTTCACCGATGGGTGTCGGGTAAAACGTCGACGCGTTATTGACGAGGCCATCGAGTTGGCCGCCCCACGCGACGACTGCAGAGACGAGTTTCGAAATTTCATTAATGCTCAGGAGATCGGCCTGGAATGTTTCAGCAGAGTCGGGACGCAGCGCGTTCAATGTAGCGGCCAGTGCCTCGGCTTCCTCGGCGGAGCCACGATAGTGGATCGCAACGCGCGCACCGTTGGTGTGCAGGCATGTCACAATAGCGGCGCCGATACGACGGGCGGCGCCCGTGACCAGTACGACCTTGTCGTTGAAGCTGTTCTCACTCATCACGCGATATTGACATGCCACACGACCAGCCGCCATCACTGCCGAAACCCGATGCGACGAGCGCCGCACACAGCGAACGGATGGCAACCTTCATCAGTGAACAGATCACGGCTGCCTGCGGCTGCATCAGCTTTGCGGAGTTCATGCACCACGCGTTGTATGCTCCGGGCCTCGGCTACTACACGGCCGGTTCGACCAAATTCGGCGAGGCAGGTGACTTCGTCACGGCGCCCGAAGTGTCTTCGATATTTGGCAGCGTGATTGCACGGCAATGTGCGGAGGTAATGGACCAGCTCGGCGGTGGCGACATTCTCGAGTACGGTGCGGGCAGCGGCAAGTTGGCGGTCGATGTGCTCACCGCGCTACAGCGCCTGGAAGCACTACCGCCTGCGTACAGAATACTTGAGGTATCCGCGGACCTGCGCGAACGCCAGGAGGCCTGTCTGCGCGAGCGTGTGCCCGATCTCATGGAAATGGTCACGTGGGTGGATACACCACCGTCAGCGATGCGCGGTGTCATCCTCGCGAACGAAGTCCTGGATGCACTGCCCGTCGAGCGCTTTGTCCGTCGAGATGCGGCCCTGATGCAGCAATGCGTCGCGGTCAGCGAGCAAGGGTTTGCGTTTGCCGAATCCGCGGCGCCCACGAATCTTGCCAGCGCCGTTGAGAAAATCGAGGGCGAGATTGGCAGAGTATTTCCGGATGGCTTTGTTTCAGAAGTCTGCCTGGCTGTACCTGGCTGGATCGCGGGCATGTCGTCCGCGCTGGACGAAGGCGTCGCGTTTCTTTGCGATTATGGTGTTTCGCGCCGTGAGTACTATGCGGCGGAGCGAAGTGACGGCTGGTTGCGTTGCCACTTTCGCCATCACGCGCACAGCGATCCACTCGTCCTGCCGGGTATCCAGGATTTGACCTCGTGGGTTGATTTCACGGCAGTTGCCGAGTCAGCTGTAGCGGCGGGCTTCGATGTGTCGGGCTACTCGGCGCAAGCGCAGTTTCTGATGGCAGGCGGCCTCGAAGCCGAGATGCAGGACTTCGCGGAATTAGCTGTCGAAGAACAGTTCGAATTGTCCAGGCAGGTCAAAACACTTACCCTGCCCGGAGAGATGGGCGAGCACTTCAAGTGCATGGCGTTGCAGAAGGGACATATTGCGTTGCCATCCGGTTTCAGCTTGGCCGACCGGACGCATACGTTGTGAACGACAGGTACGTCGAACGAGGTAAGAAGTGACAACATTGCAGATAGTAGTGCTCGCCATTGTGCAGGGATTGACTGAGTTTCTGCCCATATCGAGTTCCGGGCACCTTGTGCTCGTCCCGTATCTCGTTGAATGGACCGACCAGGGCCTCGCTTTCGACGTCGCCGTGCATTTCGGTTCTTTGGTCGCCGTCTGCGCATTTTTTCGCGAAGACATCATGGGCCTGCTCCGCGGTGGCATACGCATTCTCGGTGGTGACGTCAGCTCACCGCAATCCTGTATGGCACTCGCGATCGCTCTGGGTACCATCCCGGCGGCTGCCGCCGGTTTGATGTTTGCGTCCTGGATCGAAACCAACCTGCGTGACCCCTCGATCATCGTGTATACGCTGGCGGGCTACGGCATCCTGATGGCACTCGCTGATCGCTATGCGAGACGGGACAAGGGCATGGCAGAAATACGGATTCGAGATGCGGTGATCATCGGCTTGGCACAGGCGCTTGCGCTGGTGCCTGGCACGTCGCGCTCCGGCGTCACGATCACCGCCGGCCGCCTGCTTGGCTTCGAGCGGCAGGACGCGGCACGTTTCTCATTCCTGTTATCCGCGCCGGTCATCCTGCTGGCCACGCTCTACAAGGGTGGAGAGCTGCTCCTCGGTGACGCGGTCGTTGCGTGGGGCGGGCTGGCGCTTGGGGCGGCAGTCTCGGCTGTCGTGGCCTACGTCAGCATCGAGTTCTTCATGCGCTTCGTNAGTCGCATCGGGCTGGCGCCTTTCGCTATTTATCGGCTCGCGCTGGCGGCGCTCATTCTGTATGTGCTGGCGTAGCGGCATTGTCCTCCTGGTGCTGGCGGGCAATGCGCTCGCCGCCGACGCGTATATCGTTGGCATTGGCGTCGAAGGCGACTCGGCCGAAGGCCTGAGCGCATCGCTAATCGGGGATGTCGCGCTGAGCGAGAAAACCTGGCTGACCGGTGCTGTCGCCAAGAGCAGTGTTGACCTGCCGCGGATGCAGACTATTGAAACGCTGTACGCCGACCTTGGCGTCGATCACTTCTTTGACCCGGTTGGCGTCCGGCTCGGCGTTGCATATTGGGGCGACAGCGACAACCTGGACTCCAGGGATTGGCGTGGATCGCTGTACTGGAAGGGTGACAAGGCCATGCTGGCCGGCAGTCACGAATATCGCGATTTTCGCTTTGTATTTCCTGCGACGGATTTATTCCCCGGGCGCATTGCCAGTTTCGATGCAAACGGCATAGGGCTGTCGACGCGATTCGACCTGACCGACAAGGTCAGTCTTGGGCTGCATGGCATGGACTACGACTACAGTGTCAACCTGCGCCTGGACAGAAATCGCGGCATTCTCGACCTGTTTTCGTTTTCGCGCCTGAGCCTGATCAACAGCCTGGTCGACTATCGTGCCGGTATGACGCTCGGTCTCGAGGCTGGCGAGCAGCATTGGCAGCTTGGCCTCACGTCGGAGAAAATCGAGGTGGATGGCAGCAAAACACGCTCGGCAACCTTGCGACTAATGACGCCAATGGGCTCGCGAGGTGATGTCGAATTCAGCCTCGGGGTCGACACCTCGGACTTGTACGATACCGTCACGTTCCTGTCCGTCTTCTTTTACTTCTACGGCGGGTCCTGACTCTCCGCTACGAACGCCGCAATCGCGCTCATGCGAGCACGCTCGATTGCAGCTGGTATTTTCGAGTCGCTGGTTTGCCTGGCGATGCCAGCTGCGTCGATTGCCGATGCGGCAGCGAATGCTGCGCGAAGAAAAACCGCTTGCTCATAACGCTGATTCTCCAGTCCCGCGCGGCCGCGCGCGTCGGCTTCGCACGTCAGCAGAAACTGCTCGAAGCGATCGGGCCTGCGAAANGCGTCGGTCTTCTCGAGTACCTTCAGGATCGTCTTCGGCCGTAATTCGAGCGCACGGTGGCAGTGCGTGTGGAACTCTGCAACGAGCAGCGCAAGGTCCCGGCAGGCCTTGGGAAGGGGCAGGCGTTCGGCGATACTCCGAATCAGTTTGCATCCGCGAATCTCGTGGCCCGGGTGGCTGGGCAACTTGCTCTTTGGAGTATTGCCCTTGCCGAGGTCGTGCGTGAGTGCCGCGAAGCGCACTTCCAGGTCGCCGCTGAGGCGTTCTGCCTGTTCCAGGACCATCATGACGTGCAGGCCCGTGTCGACCTCGGGGTGCCAGCGTTCTGGCTGGGGGACACCAAACAGCTTATCAACCTCAGGAAACAGTACGTGCAGTGCGCCGCAGCTACGCAGCACCTCGAAGTAAACCCGCGAATTCTTTCCCGCGAGCGCAAGTTGGGTTTCTCTCCAGACACGATCCGGCACGAGCGCATCGACCTCACCATTGTTGACCATGCGATGCATGAGGCTCATCGTTTCGCCAGCAACGGTGAATCCGAATTGCGCGAACCGTGCCGCGAATCGGGCGACACGCAGAATGCGCACGGGGTCCTCGGCGAACGCGTCTGACACGTGCCGCAAGACACGATTCTCGATATCGGCCACGCCACCCCACGGGTCGATAAGCTGGCCGTCGGCGTCTTTGGCAATGGCGTTGATCGTCAGGTCGCGGCGCTCGAGATCTTCCTCGATGGTGACGTCGGGCGAGCAGTCAAAATCAAAGCCATGGTAGCCGGGCGCCGTCTTTCGCTCGGTGCGGGCGAGTGCGTATTCTTCTTTCGTATCGGGATGCAGGAACACCGGAAAGTCCTTGCCGACTCGACGGTACCCAAGGGCTTCGAGCTCGCCCGAATTTGCACCCACGACGCACCAGTCCCGCTCCCGGTGCGGGATGCCCAGTTGTTCGTCGCGAACAGCGCCACCTACGAGATAAACCTGCATCGTGTCATAGTACCCGAATGCTGCGTATTGTCCTGCTCGTCCTTTCTATCTTGTCTCTGACCGGTTGCTACTACATGCAGGCTGCACAAGGGCAACTCGAGTTGACGCGCAAGCGCGAGCCAATCGCCGACATCCTGAATGACGAAGCAACTCCGCCAGAGCTCGCATCACGTTTGCGACTGGTGCAGGAAGCCAGGCGGTTTTCGATCGAGGAACTCGGCCTGCCGGACAACGAAAGTTATCGTAGTTATGCAGACATAGAACGCGACTATGTGGTGTGGAACGTGTTTGCCGCAGAAGAGTTTTCACTGCAGCCAAAGACCTGGTGTTTCCCGGTTGCGGGTTGTGTCAGTTATCGCGGTTACTTTTCAAAGGAGGCCGCCGAGCGCGAGGCCGAGCATCTCGTGGCGAAAGGCTTTGATGTTGCGACAGGCGGCGTTGTCGCGTACTCGACGCTTGGCAAGCTCAAGGACCCGGTCTTGAGTTCGATGATGAACTGGGACGATGTACAGCTCGTTGCGGTGTTGTTCCACGAGCTGGCTCACCAGGTGCTCTATGTCAAAGGCGACTCGGGCTTCAACGAGTCATTTGCGACAGCCGTCGAAGAGTTTGGTGTGTATCGCTGGCTCGAAGTGCGAGGTGAGGAACGCGAAATCAAACAGTACGAGTCGTCCAGGGAGCTTCGGTCGCAACTCATGCACCTGGTCGCGGCAGCCCGCGATGATCTCTCGCCTGTCTATGCGGGTGAACTGCCTGATGCTGAAAAGCGGCATATCAAGAAGGCCCGCCTCGATTTGCTGGCCCACGACGCAGCAACCTTGCTCAAGAGCGCCGGGCGCGATCCGGGAGGCTGGGCAGGCATCGAACTCAACAACGCGCGCCTCGCCTCGATGGTCCTGTACGAAGGTCGCCTGCCTGAGTTCCGGGCACTATTGGAGCAGTGCGACCAGCAGCTGCAGTGTTTCTATCAGCGCGCCAGGGAACTGGCCGACTGAGTCACGCGGTCTGAAAGCTACTTGGCGGCCAGTCGCGATTCATTAGGCGCCGTGATTTGGGGCAATTTATCGGACACTCGCTGCAACTTGCCGGTCATGCGCCAATGGAAAATCGCCTGTGCTGACAGGACGCGCTTCACATACTTGCGCGTCTCGTTGAACGGGATGTTTTCGATCCAGACTCGGGCATCTTCACTTCCCTGTTCGGGCAGCCAGCGATCGACCCTGTGCGGTCCGGCGTTGTATGCGGCGGTTGCGAGCACCGGATTGCCGCCGAAGCGCTCGGCCATCTGACCGAGGTAGGACGTACCGAGTCGAATGTTACTTTCCGGGTTCGTGAGGGTGGTGATGCCTGTGTAGGGATGGCGAATTCTCTTGGCGACCCTCTTTCCTGTTGCCGGCATGAGTTGCATCAAGCCGATTGCCCCGGCACTCGAGCGCACGTCACGCATAAACAGGCTCTCACTGCGCGCGACACCATAGGCCCAGGTCGGGGAAATCTTCGCCGCTGAAGAAAAGGACTCGAATTGTTTCTGCCACGGCAGGGGATAGCGAATCGTGAGGTCGTCGTACTGCCCGAGACTGGCCGCTGTCGAAATTGCGCGCGAATGCCAGCCCCAGCGGTCGGCGAGAATGGCCGCTTGCTGTTTCTCCACCTGGTCGAGGTGGCGCACGGTGGAGTCCCACTCAGAACGGCCACGACCATCAAGGCCGACAAGAAATAACTCTCTTGCCCTGATAATCCCGGGCTTGTTCGCCACCGACGCTAGCGCGGTATTGTCGGCGGCGAGTTGGTTGCTGGCGAGCGCGTAGTCCTGCCCCAGTTCGTCGGCTGCAAGGAACCCGTAGTAACTTCGTTCCTGGCTCAGGGATGAGAATGCGACCGTCGCTTCTGTAACCCGACCGAGGCGATGCAGAGCGACCGCCCGCCAGTATTGCCATTCTTCTGAGTCCCGCTCTGTCGGTGTCATCGCGGCGACGTCGACGAGCAGGCGTTGCCAGCGAGTGTCACGCAGGCTGGTTCGGGCGCGCCATCGAAGAACTTCTTCATCCTGCGTGGCTATTGGCAGTTTTGCCAATAGCGCATAGCCATCCGGCAAGTTGTCACGGGCCGTCCACAGTGCGATGTGCCGCTCTGTGCGCAACTTCTGTTCTTCGGAAAAGCCATAGCGCTTGGTAAGGTTCTTCCACAGTCGATGCGTGACGACCGGATCCCGGTAAGTGAGTCGCTCCGCNGCGTAGACCAGCTGCCGGCGATAGGTCGGGCTGTTGATCCCCGGGTTGTGTTTGCTAAGGAAGGCCTCAGGATTCGATTGGGCCTGGATCCAGTGGGTCGCCTCAACGATGTACTGCTGGCCGATTTCTTTTGCCAGCCAATGCGCAAGTTGGAACTCGCGGGCTTCTACGGCGAGTTTAAACCGTTCACGGTACTCAACAGGGCCGAGCAGCTGGTTGTCTTTCAGATACGCGAAAACCGGGTCGCATTCACTAACCTGGCTTGTGCCGATGAGCCACAGGTCAATGGCACGCTGGTTGACGCGTGCAAATCGTTTGGCGCTAATTTCTGCCTGCAACGACAAGCAATCCAGTCGGGCGACATCCTGGCCCTGGTAGAACTGCTCGTAGATGCGCTGGAACCCCTCGAGGTCACCGTCATTGGCCAGCATCATGGCCTGCCTGTAGCGCAGCTCGCGTGCAGGGCGCAGCGTTCCGTAAGCCNGCATGAACGCATCGACATCTGCCGCCGGGGTNTCACCTAAGTTGGCGCGCAGCCAGGTGGCTCGCAGATCGGGCCAGAGGACGTATTTCTGAAGAAGGGCCCGGTCCGATGCAGAAAGACCGTCGACAGGGCTCCAGTCACCCCGTTCGACGGTCTTGTAAACACTTTTGAACAGTGCGCGTTGCTTGTCTACCTGCGCGATGCCAACAGCCGGCAGCAAGAACAACGCGACAGCGAAAACAGCACCGACAAATCGACGGCTTGCTGGCTGGGTGCAGTTCGCTCTAAGCATTCATCCAGCTTACCTTATCTGCAGCATCAGGGAGCGTTCACCACGCTGGATCAACAGGAACAAAATTCGGTTGTTCTGGGCGATGCTCTGGAGGTCGCGCAGATTGCGTACGAGCTCGTTGTTGACCGCCGTAATGACATCACCCGCTCGCAGGCCGCGTTGCGCTGCTGAGCTTCCTTCTTCGACCACAGAGACCTCAACGCCGCTGTCGCTCGAGGTGCTGGATCGGGCAAAGCTCGCACCGGACAGGCCTGGATGAACATCCTCGCCTGCGAGCAGCTGGTCTTCGAGGCGACCCAATTGGGCAGACGTCGTATGCGACTTGCTGTCCCGAAGGTAGCGAAGACCAACGACATCGCCAGATCGCATGAGGCCGATTGTGTTGCGCAGCTCAGTTCCGCTCGCGACTGTCTTGTCATTTACTGCGATGATGATATCGCCCACCGCGAGTCCGGCCTTCTCCGCAGCTGATTCGGGGAAGACACGCGTTATCAGGGCCCCGCCTTCCACGTCGAGGCTCAGCGCCCTGGCGGCTTCCCGGTCGATGTTGTTGAACTCAACGCCCAGAAGTCCGCGCCGGATCTCGCCGAAGTCGAGGATCTGTCCCATGATCGAGCTGGCAATTTCGGTGGGCACGGCAAAGCCGATGCCAACGTTGCCACCCGAGCGACTGAATATCATCGAGTTGATACCGATAAGTTCGCCATTCATGTTCACCAGTGCACCGCCGGAGTTACCGGGATTGATCGATGCGTCGGTCTGGATGAAGTTCTCGAAGCCGCCCGGATTAATATTGGTGCGGCCGAGGGCGCTGACAATACCCGAGGTAACCGTGTTATCCAGTCCGTAGGGATTGCCGATGGCGATGACGAAATCGCCGACCCGGACACTGCTGGAATCGCCGATCGGCATTTCCGTGAGATTGTCGGGTTCAACTTTGAGCAGGGCGATGTCGGTACCGGCGTCCGATCCGACTATGTCCGCATCAAGTGTGCGCCCGTCGTGAAGCGTCACCTGGATTTCGTCAGCGCCGTCAACGACATGGTGGTTGGTCAGAATGTGGCCACCATCTGCATCGACAATAACGCCGGAGCCGGCACCGCCGATCTCGCCGGTGCGGCCGAATCGGTCGCGCCGCATTTGTGTGACCCGGATGTTTACGACAGCGGGCGATGCGGCTTCCACCAGGGGCGCCAGGCTGGTTACTGCCTGTCCACCAACGCTGGTCGGTAATGCAGCTTGTGCGCCCATTGATACCAGGGCGAGCAACAGGCTCGTCCCGATCAGTCGTGTCTTCGTCATCATAAAACAGCCTCAATGATTCTTAGCTTGGATTGTTGAATTATAAGCCCGAATACGAAAGATGCCCGGGCGCGCGACATCGTCGCGCCCGGGCAGCGTCTTTGCTTCGCGGCCTGTCGGTATTCAGGCGGCCTCAACCGTGATGCGACGGGCCTGGATTTCCGGTGTTTTTTGAATCGAAACCTCGAGGATGCCATTGGCGCACTTCGCGGCGATGCCTTCGGCGTCGGCCGTTTCCGGCAGTGTAAAGCGCCGCAGGAAGCGGCCTGTGGCGCGCTCGATGCGTTGCACGCCGGTATCTTCACTCGGCAATGCGCGACGCTCACCAGAAACGCTCAGAACTCCGCTGTCCATTGATACATCGATGTCTTCAGGGCTCACGCCCGGAATATCCGCGCGCAGGACGAAACGGTCTTTTTCTTCAACAATATCAACGGCCGGAACCCAGTCGGCGACAGGGTTATCAGCACTAGCTGATGCGGTGCGGTGTGTCGCGAGCCGGTCCAGATCGCGGTGCAGCAGGTCGACAATGTTCCAGGGTTCAAATCGGGCAATATTCATGGTTTTCTCCACTCAAAATGTGTTGCAGGAGGCATAAATGAGGCCTCCAGAGGGCATTTCAAGCCCGATGATATGTGACAATAATCGCTACTATATGTAGTGGTTGGCTTATTTTAGATAAGTGCCATTTTTTTTCGTCTATTTTTAAAGGACTTACTTACAAGAGATNGGTAACTTACTGTTTTATATGTAAAAAGACCTATCAAGAAATTTGCCGTAAACCCTTGACAGAGGGCCGCTACGGGCATAATCTTGTCTCCACTTAGACACAACATCTTGTGTCTGATCAGAAGGGAAATGGGGCCGAAAAACGGCACTCGTCGCGCGCTCTCTGGCCGTCGACGAGCGGGGTCCTTTTCTCCGGAAAAAAGCAAGCTAAAACAGCATATTTGGGGTCTCCGAAGGGAGTCAGGGGAGTAACAGGACCAATGAAGTCTGCCGTCAATCTGGATACGCACACGGTCACCGACATCGAATTTCAGCCCGCATCACTGGATATTTGGGATGCAAAATATCGACTGACAGCCAAAGATGGCTCGAAGATCGATGAGTCTATCGACGATACCTACAAGCGCGTTGCCAAAGCCCTCGCGAATGTCGAGGTTGAGTCAAAGCGTGAACACTTTTTCAAGGAATTCGTCTGGGCGCTGCGCTCCGGTGCGATACCGGCCGGCCGTATTATGTCGAATGCCGGTGCCCAGGAGCACAAGCCAGCAACGTCCACGATTAACTGCACCGTTTCCGGAACGGTGGGTGACTCGATGGACAACATCCTCAACAAGGTTCACGAGGCCGGCCTGACGCTGAAAGCCGGCTGTGGCATTGGCTATGAGTTTTCGACGTTACGCCCGAAGGGCGCGTATGTAACGGGTGCCGGAGCGTACACGTCAGGGCCACTGTCGTTCATGGATATCTACGACAAGATGTGTTTCACCGTCTCGTCGGCCGGCGGTCGCCGTGGTGCGCAGATGGGTACCTTTGATGTGGGCCACCCCGACGTCATGGAGTTCATCCGTGCCAAGCGAGAAGACGGGCGACTGCGCCAGTTCAACCTCTCGCTGCTCGTCACGGACGAGTTCATGCAGGCAGTTATCAACGAGGATGACTGGAAGCTCGCTTTCCCGGTCACGCACAAGGAAGTCGGTGAGGACGGTCTTGATATCAGTGACCTCAGCCAGTTCGTCTGGCGCGACTGGCCGGAGGCCGGTAACTACGTCACGAACCCGGAAGGCCTCGTAGCTTGCAAGATCTACAAGACCCTGCCGGCCCGCCGCGTCTGGGACATCATCATGGCGTCGACTTACGATTTCGCGGAGCCGGGCTTCGTGTTGATCGACAAGGTCAACGAGATGAACAACAACTGGTTCTGCGAAAACATACGCGCCACCAACCCGTGCGGCGAGCAGCCGCTGCCGCCGTACGGATCGTGCCTGCTGGGGTCGATCAACCTGACGCGCTTCGTGGTCAAGCCGTTCACCGAAGAGGCGACGTTCGACTGGGATACCTTCCGCAAGGTTGTCAAGGTTTTTACACGCATGCTCGACAACGTTGTCGAGATCAATGGGCTGCCGCTGCCGCAGCAGCGCAATGAGATTCAGCGCAAGCGCCGTCATGGCATGGGCTTCCTGGGGTTGGGTTCCACGATCACGATGATGCGGATGAGGTACGGCGATGCCGCAGCCGTTGAGTTCACGGAAGAAGTTTCTCGTCAGCTGGCGCTCGCCGGTTGGGAGGAGGGACTTGAACTTGCACAGGAGAAGGGTCCTGCCCCGATCATGACCGAGAACTTTGAGGTCACGGAAGAGATGCTTCGCAAGCGTCCCGAAATGCGGGCGGATGGTTACCAGGCTGGCGACAAGGTGCCGGGCCGTATCCTGCATGCACGCTACAGTCGCTACATGCAGCGTGTGGCTGCCGAAGCGCCGGAGCTCGTCGAGCAACTTGCTGAAACGGGTGCCCGCTTCACGCACCACAGTTCGATCGCGCCGACTGGCACTATTTCACTGTCGCTGGCTAACAATTCATCGAACGGCATCGAGCCGAGCTTTGCGCATCACTACTTCCGCAACGTCATTCGCCAGGGCAAGAAGACCAAGGAAAAAGTCGACGTCTTTTCCTTCGAGCTGCTGGCCTACCGCGAAAATATCGATCGTGCTGCGATGCCGGCCGGACCGTCGGATGACGCGACGAGCAGCCTGCCGGATTACTTCATCACGGCGGACGAGGTGTCACCCAAGCAGCATGTGGATATCCAGGCGGCGGCGCAGAAGTGGATCGACTCATCGATCTCGAAGACAGCTAACGTCCCGACGGATTATCCGTACGGTGACTTCAAGGACATCTACCTGTACGCCTACAAGCAGGGTCTCAAGGGATGCACGACATTCCGCTTCAATCCCGAAGCATTCCAGGGCGTACTCGTGAAAGAGAAAGACCTCAAGAATACGAACTACACGTTTACGCTGGACGATGGCTCGACCGTCGACCTCAAGGGTGACGAAGAGATCGAGTACGACGGCGAGATTCATACCGCCGCGAACCTCTTCGACGCGCTTAAAGAAGGCTATTACGGAAAGTTTTGATGATCAAAATTGACAAGAAAATTGTTGGCTACGCGGTCAACCAGCCGGCTGCAGAAAAAGAAGAGAAGCGCGAGTTCAAGCGCGAGGGCGGAGGCGATCGTGCTGAAGTAATTCGCATGCACGAGAAGCTCGAGCGACCGGAAATGCTCGTCGGGTCCACNTACAAGGTCAAGACCCCTGTCTCGGATCATGCGATGTACGTCACGATCAACGACATCATTCTTAACGAGGGCACCGAGCACGAGAAGCGTCGTCCATTCGAGATTTTCATAAACTCGAAGAACCTCGATCACTACCAGTGGATCGTGGCCCTGACGCGTATCATCTCGGCGGTCTTTCGCAAGGGTGGAGATGTGACGTTCCTCGTCGAGGAGCTAAAGGCCGTGTTCGATCCGCGTGGTGGTTACTGGCAGCCGGGCGGCAAATTCATGCCGTCGATCATTGCCGAGCTCGGCCATATCGTCGAGAAGCACCTGATAATGATCGGCATGATTGCGTCGCCCGAGCTTGACGAAGGCCAGAAGAANTTGATCGCCGAAAAACGAGCCGAGTACGAGGAATCGCAAAAGCAGACGGATGCGTTTTCGGAAAGCGACTATCCGGCCGGCGCGCAGCTGTGCAAGAAGTGCAACACGACGGCTGTCATCATGATGGACGGGTGCATGACGTGCCTTTCGTGTGGCGACTCCAAGTGCGGCTAACCTGATAGTTCTGTCTTAGCTACGATCGCGCATCACTTCGCTATGGCGGGCAAGAATCCTCGGCCAGAGGCGCGCCGCATCGGGCATGTCGAGCCCGAACTCGTCTGACAGCACGGTAACCAGTTCCTCCGGCGAAACCAGCGTGCGTGTTTCTGTACCCTGGGGGCCGTTGGTTTGCAGAACACGACCGCGCAAGCTCGTCTGGCTGTCGGTCGCGCGGCGCTGAACGACCAGGTTTAGAACGAAACCGGAGTTTGGGTCAGTTTGCAAAATCTGACAGCGGTCAGAGAGGGCAGCTTCATTGGCGGGTACTGTCGAAAAGTCGAAGCTGAACTGGCCGCCACCTGCGTCTTCCCAGAATCTCCATTCGTCATTTCCAAGCCGCTGGAGACCGAGCTGAAAGGGAGCCTGCTCGAAGCTGTTCTCTGCAAGCTCGATTGGCATGATCATGCTGCCACCAAAGCCAACGTCCGCTAACCAGGTCAGCGGTGAGTCTTCACAGCGGACCAGCAGACAGAGATGATCCGCCAGCGACGCATCGCCGTGCTCGTGCCGCATAACGGCCGCTGCGACGCGGGTAACTTCAAAGCCGATCTCCCGAAGCGCCCAGCCGAAGACGGCGTTCTGTTCGAAACACCAGCCGCCACGACCCTGGCCGATGATCTTGTCCAGCGCGGCGTTTGTGTCTGTCGTGAGCCGCTGACCAAACTGGACATCGATATTCTCGAATGGAACGCGGCATACATGTGCAGCCAGTACTCTGCCGAGCGTCTCGCGGTCTGCGCGCGCCGTGCCAGTGAAGCCAATACGGCGAAAATAGTCCTGCAGTGAGGTCACGAATCCCGCCCGATCATCGGTTTCTGAATTGATCTGCAATCAGACTAGCACACTGCAAGAACAGGGCCGCCCGAACAAAGAAGTCATGCTAAAGTCCGGTCCGTGACCATAAGCATCCCTGACTTTTCCTCGACTCGCGTCGTCGTTGCCGGCGACGTAATGCTCGATCGCTATCTCTTCGGCTCCACGGGTCGTATCTCGCCTGAGGCACCCGTACCTGTCGTGCACGTGCAGGACACAGACGACAGGCCGGGAGGGGCCGCCAACGTTGCGGTGAACCTTGCGGCATTGGGCGTATCGACGAGTCTTGTCGGCGTCGTCGGCAAGGATGCAGCGGCCGATGCACTCGAGGCGATTATGGGCGAGCGTGGCATCGAGTGCGGCTTTGCGCGTGCAAATGATCGCCCGACGATTACGAAGACTCGCGTTCAAAGTCGTGGCCAGCAACTCATCCGCCTGGATGAAGAGAAGGCCGCCGCGATGCCAGGTGATGCCATGCTCGAAGCGTTGCGCGCGGCAATAGGGGCCGCGGGTGCCGTCGTCCTGTCGGACTACGGCAAAGGCGCTCTTTCTGACGTACAGGCGATGATCGCCGCCTGTCGTGACGCAGGTGTGCCGGTACTCGTCGACCCCAAGGGCACAGAATTCGGAAAATATCGCGGCGCGTCCCTGCTTACGCCGAACCAGTCGGAGTTTGAAGCTGTTGCTGGCAAAAGCGAATCGGATGAGGAGCTTGTTGAGCGTGCGCGCTCAATGATGGCCGACCTGCAGCTCGATGCGCTGCTCGTTACACGCAGCGAGAAGGGTATGTTACTGGTTGAGACCGGTGCCGAACCCTTGTTCCTGTCGACGCAGGCGCGAGAGGTCTTTGACGTTACTGGTGCAGGCGATACGGTCATCGCGACCCTGGCGGCTGCACTGGCCAGCGGGCAGGGATTGGCATCGGCAGCGGCACTTGCAAACATTGCGGCCGGGCTCGTCGTTCGAAAGATTGGGGTAGCCACCGTAACGCCGGGCGAGATCTCAGCTGCATTGCACCAACGTGGCCAGGGCGGTCGCGGGCTGGTCGAACTGGATGCGCTGCTTGCGCTTGTCGATGAATCACGAGGTCGCGATGAGCGCGTCATCATGACCAACGGTTGCTTCGACGTGTTGCATGCCGGGCATGTTGCGTACCTCGAGGAAGCCAAGAGCCTCGGTGATCGTCTTATCGTTGCGGTAAACGATGATGACTCGGTGCGGCGGCTCAAGGGCGAGGCTCGGCCGATCAATGCACTCGAAGACCGTTTGCTGGTACTCGCAGGGCTGGCCGCGGTTGACTGGGTGGTGCCATTCTCCGAGGACACGCCAGCCCGGTTGATAGAGTCTGTGCTGCCAGAGGTGCTCGTAAAAGGCGGTGACTACCAGCCCGAGGAAATCGTCGGGGCCAGGGAAGTACTGCAGAATGGCGGCGAAGTCCGCGTTCTGGCCTTTCGCGATGGTCACTCATCGAGCCGCATCATCGACAGGCTCAAAGACGAATAGCCCGAGTCCTTCGTGCGCCTTCTCTACAACCTGCTTATCTACCTGCTGCTGATTCCGTTCGCATGCTATTGGCTGCTTCGCGGTGTCGGCAACCGCACGTATTTTGATAGTCTCGGCCAGCGCTTTGGTTTTGGATACCCGAAGATCGATAGTTGCATCTGGTTGCACGCGGTATCTGTCGGCGAGGTACAGGCTGCGGTGCCGCTGATTCATGCACTCAAAGACAGGTTTCCCGATCGCCAGCTTCTGATTACCGTGGTTACGCCGACGGGTGCCGCCCGCGTCAGGTCCCTGTTCGGCGACTCGGTGCAACTCTGCTATATGCCGTTCGAGTTTCCGAATGCGATTCGTAGTTTCTTCAAGGCCGTCAACCCGGAAGCTGCGTTGATCATGGAGACTGAAATCTGGCCGAACCTCTATCGTGCATGCGGTATTCGGCAGATTCCCCTGATCCTCGTCAGCGCGAGGATCTCACCGAAATCGGTTCCTGGCTATCGCAAATTCCTGCCACTGATTCGCGCGACGCTGTCACACGGGATCGTTATCGCGGCACAGAGCCAGCCCGATGCAGATCGCTTCCTGGCTTTGGGAGCCGATCCGGATCGCACCTGCGTCATGGGCAATATCAAGTTTGATGTCGAGCCGGACCCGGACGTGATCTCAAAGGGCAAAGTGGCGCGGGAAGAATTGTTCGGTGATCGCCCGGTCTGGATTGCGGCGAGCACCCACGAGGGTGAAGAAGAGCTCGTACTCGACGTGCATCGTGAGCTGCGCGCGCGCCATCCCGATCTGCTTCTGGTGCTGGTTCCGAGGCACCCTGAACGCTTTAAGGCGGTCGGGGACCTGGTTGAGAGCATGGGATTCAGCCTGGTCGCACGCACAGCGCGTCAACCGGCTGGTGACGCCTCCGTATTCCTGTGTGACACGATGGGTGAGGTGCCCATGTTCTACGTGGCGAGTGACGTGGCATTCGTAGCGGGCAGCCTGGTACCGATTGGCGGGCACAACCTGCTGGAGCCGGCGATGCTGGGCATTCCGATCGTAACCGGCCCGCATAATTTCAACGCGCAGGACGTTGCCGACCTGTTCGTGGAGCTGGGTGCCTGCCGCANGGTCGCCGACACCGATGAGCTTGTGACCACCGTCAGCGAGTTACTGTCAGACCCGGAACAGGCCGCGCGCCTGGGAAGCACGGGCCGGTCTGTCCTGGACGAAAATCGTGGGGCACTGGAGCGGCTCCTCGTGTTGCTGGAGCCGCTGCTTACGAGTCGCGATACAGCCTAGTTGCTCGAATTCTGCGCTTCTTCTTCAGCAAACGCCTGTTCAGGTGTCTTGCGATCAGTCAGGAACTGGTCGATCTCCTCGAGATCCTGCACCTGCAGTGTTCCGGCCGCCTGTTTGAGTCTCAGGACGTTGAGGATGTAGTCGTAGCGACTCTGGTAGTAGTTGGTAATCGCGGCATACAACGAGAATTGTGAATTCAGTACATCGACGATCGTACGAGTACCAACGTCAAACCCGGCCTGGGTCGCTTCGAGCGCCGTACGACTCGACGCCACAGCCTGCTTGAGTGCCTTCACGCGGCTCTCTTCAGCATGCACCCCAAGATAGGCGTCACGTGACTGGCGTTCGGTTTCACGAGTGACGCGCTGCAGTTGTTCACGACTTGCACGATGCAGGTAAACGGCCTCTTTTACGCGCGAAGACGTGCCGCCACCAGCAAACAGAGGCAAATTGAAACTAAGGAACACTCCCTCGGATTCCCCTGGAATACTGTCCGAAAACGAGACTGAGCTGGGTTGTCCGGTCAGCGGGTCGATAAATCCGTAGCGTTGTTCGGTATCGGTATCCGTGTCATTAAACCGCGCGCTCACTTCCAGCGTCGGGTAATGGCCGTTTCTGCGGAACGAAATTTCGTCGCGTGCGAGCTTCTCGTCGAGTCGGCTGGCCACGAGATTCAGGTTCTGACTGAGTGACAGGTCGACCCAGTCGCGCTCAGATTTCTCGGGGCTCTGCAGAGGAAAGTCTTCCAGCGGCGCCGACAGCTCCGTGACATATTCGCCTGTGATTTCACGCAGGAATTCGCGTGCGGTAGCCAGCTGACGCTTCGCGCCGATTTCATCGGCGACCGACTGGTCGTAGGCAGCCTGTGATTCCTGCACGTCGGTAATGGCGATCAGCCCCACCTCGAAGCGCTGTTTGGCCTGCTCGAGACGGCGTGCGATCGCCGTTCGGTCAGCATGAATGGACGTCAGGCGGTCTTCTGCCGCAAGCACGTCGAAATAACGCTGTGCCACGCGGATGATCAGGTCCTGCTGTGCGGCCTCGCGTACAGCTTCCGCTCTNGCGACTTGCTTGTCGGCACGCTTGAGGTTGACGATCGTGTCCCATCTGAAGATNGTCTGTCGCACCTGGATGCCCCAGTCGATCACGTCGTTTTCGACCGTCCGGTCGGCCAGGATGCGTGGCTGGGTGAGATCCGGCTGGAAGAACGTGGGCCCGGAATTCTCCGTCATGCTGTAGTCACCGCTTAGTGAAACCTGCGGCAAGTAAGCGCTACGTGCCTGGGGTTTGGCTTCGAGTGCTGCCAGGCGCCGCGCCTCAGCCTCGTGAATCTGCGGGTCGCTTTGCAATGCTTGCTGGTAAATCTCGAGGAGCGAGGCCGCATTGGCAGGCGCCGGGAGCGCGACCATGCCAAGCGAGAGCGCCAGGATGTTGATAATTATTAATTTTTTCATTTTTTACCGTTCCGGGTAGGGACCGCTGTGAGGTGCTAGGTGTTATAGTCTACTATATCACTAAACCAGTTGGAAATTGGCGCTTCAGATCTTAGATGCAAGAGGCCGCCAACTGGTTTCTTTTATTTCAAAAAGAAAACTGTGGGGGAAGCGCACCGTGCACGAGTGGTGCGAGATCCGTTTCGAAGAGCGACACAGATTGCCAGTCATGTTCATCGGTTCGTTCGATCAGTTTCGCCTCCATGGCCGGGCTGTCGCCGGTCACGATGAACAGGCGGCCCTGAGTACTCAGCGCTTCGACGTAACGGGGGTCGAAAGTCTGGACAGAGCCGGTGATTGCAATCGCGTCAAAGCTACCGTGGGGCAGTTCCTGTGTCGCGTCCATTTGCCTAAGGTCGATGTTACTGATGCCTTCGTCCTCGAGCCGGGTTGCCGCAGACTNGATGAAGTCCGCGTGGATGTCGATGCTCGTTACGTGGTCAGCCAGCCTCGCCAGACAGGCTGTCATGAAGCCGCTACCTGTTCCGATTTCGAGTACTTTTTCGTCACCGTCGAGACCCAGGGCCTGCAACAGGCGGCCTTCGATCGTCGGCGTCATCATGGTTTCACCGTGTCCGATAGGCACCGCCGTATCGGCGAAGGCGAGTGATTCGAAACCCGCCGGCATGAAGTGCTCTCTTGGCAATTCTCTGAGCATTGCGAGAACGTCCTCGTCATAGACGTTCCAGCCTCGAACCTGCTGGTTGACCATCTGCAGGCGCGCGTATTGGGTGTTCATGCTCGTCTTACCTGTAACTGATTGAAATTGAAAAATAATTCGACTTGCATCTGCTTCCTGCCAAAGGCGGGATGCAGTGTCTTATGACAGCCAGTTCGGAATTATGGTGAATCGCCGCAGCGGGCATAGTTTGCTGGGATATGCTTACCCGAAGATGCGTCTTGTGCCTTAGAAAAAAGCAATCATATCAAATGATCCACACCAAACAGACTACGCAATAACCGGGCTCTGGATGACTTCCACTCTGACAATTATCGCACTGGCAACCCTGGCGCTGGTGGCTATCGCGACGAGCCTGTATTTGTGGAGAACGCGCCGGAGGATACTCACTCGTGTTTCCCGCCTCAACGAGGAAACGCTTGAGGCATCGCGCGACGCGTCGGTTGGTCACCGGCTGACAATTCCAAATGACCCGGAAACCGCGCAGCTCGCGCACACGGTTAACCGGTTGTTCGATGCGCTCGGTGAACGTGATGAGAAGATCCTCGGCCGCGATCGGCTGTTCCAGGACTTCGCGCGTACCCTGCCTGAAATTGTGATCATTCATGACGAAAAGATCTTGCTGGCCAATGAGTCGGCAGCAAGCCTTGTCGGACTCGAACCTGCGCAGCTCGTCGGACGCGAGATAGCGGATCTCGTAAAGCCTGCGTACCGGGCATTGTTCCGCAAGACAGTCGCCAAACGACTGGCAGGCGAGAATGCGCCGCGGCGCATCGAGATGCAATTAATCAACGGCAACCAGGCCGGACTGTGGGTCGAGGCTCAGAGCTCGAATATCGACTTCCGAGGCCACTCCGCAATTCTGACCGTGGCGCGTGACGTAAGTCACCGCAAGAGCCTTGAGGTGTCGCTGTCACGCAGCAAGCGCCAGGCTCAGTACACGCTGGAATCAATCTCCGAAGGCGTCATCACGACAGACAATGACGGCCGTATCGACTACATGAACCTGGCGGCCGAAACGCTGATCGGTACCAACCGCGACGATGCGTCGGGTCATCGGCTCGGCGAGCTCTTCAAGCTGGTCGATGACGCCGATCGACGGCCACTGGGCGACCCGGTTGAACGCTGCCTCGCGATGCGCCGTCGTGTGAACATGGGTCGTCGTGCTGTCATGGTTACGGTGGACGGCGAGCTGGAACACTCTGTCGAATTGACAGCATCGCCAGTACGCGGGCCGAGCAACAGCATCTCGGGCACGGTCGTTGTCTTCCACGACGTCAGCGAGCTGCGCGGTCTGACGCGCAAGATGTCCTACCAGGCGACGCACGATCCGTTGACGGGCCTGATCAATCGCCGCGAGTTTGAGCGTCGCCTCGATGAAGCCATGGACTCGGCGCACGCTGAGGAAGCCGTCCACATGGTCTTCTACATGGATCTTGATCGCTTCAAAGCGGTGAACGACAGCTGCGGTCACATGGCTGGAGACAACATGCTTCGTGAGGTCGCTGCCCTTATCAAGGACCAGGTGCGCGACTCGGACTACGTTGGCCGCCTCGGTGGTGACGAATTCGGCGCCCTGTTGATCGGTTGCCCGATTGACAAGGCGCGCCAGATTGCGACCGACATCTGTAATGCGATTTCCGACTACCGTTTCGTCTGGAAAGACAAAATCTTCAACATCGGCATCTCAATTGGTCTCGTTGAAATCTCGCACGCCAGTGGCACGCTGCAGGACGTCATGAGTGCTGCGGATTCTGCGTGCTACATGGCGAAGCAGCAGGGCAGGGGCAAGGTGCACGTGTACTCGGCCCGCGACGAAGCTGTTGCCCGGGAGCGCGGCGACATCCAGTGGTTACGCCAGCTGCAAACAGCACTGCATGAGGACAGTTTCGAACTCGCCGTACAGCCGATTATCGCNATGCGTGGCGGCACGGACTCGGGCCCCGCTGTCGAGGTTCTTATTCGACTCAACGATGGCCGCGGACGTTCGACCGAGTCCGCCGAATTCCTGAGGCCGGCCGAGCGTTACCAGATGATGCCGCAGATCGACCGCTGGGTGATCAACGCGGCGCTCGCCGCGATCTCGGGGGGGGAGATCAAACTCGCAGGGCGTCGCAGTTGTGCGATCAACCTGTCTGGACAAACACTGGGCGACGAGGCATTCCTCGGTTTCGTCGTCGATGCACTCGACCGCTCCGGCGTGGCCCCATGGGCAATTTGTTTTGAGGTCACCGAAGCGGCCATTCTGTCAAATGTCCAGCAGGCGCAGCGCTTTATCGAGGTGCTTCACGGCATCGGTTGTGAGTTCTCCCTTGATGATTTCGGCAGCGGGCTGGGCTCTTTCTCGAGCCTCAAGCATTTGCCGATTGACTATCTGAAGATCGACGGCACCTATACACGTAACCTGCAGACCGATCTGGTTAATCAGGAAATGGTTGCCGCCATGATCAAGCTCGCACGTACGATGGAATTCCAGATCGTTGCTGAGCAGGTAGAGCATCAGGAAGACTTCGACTGGCTGCGCGACGTTGGCGTGGATTTTGTACAGGGGCACTTCATCGAAGCGCCGGCATTGCTCGGTACCGGTAGCACCGGCACCTATCGCATCCTGAATTCCTAGAGTTTCCTCGGCTAGTCAGGGACGCGAATCTTCTCCTTGATGTGCTTGAGGTTTGCCACGATCGTGAACGTCATGATGACGAGCAGGGACCACGAGCTCCACTTGGCGACATGCACCACGGACCAGGCCCCGAGTTGGTCCGGATAACTCCAGATCGAAAAGAACGTGCTTATGTTTTCGGCCAGCCAGATGAAAAAACCAATCAGGATGAAGGCCACCAGCAANGGCATGCGCCGCTCACGATCGAGCGGCCTGTAGATCACGACGGTTCGTGCATANAGGCCAAGCGCGATCGCGGCGATGTACCATCGATAATCACCGATGAAGTGGTGNGTGAAGAAATTAGCGTACACCAGGCACGCCACGAGCCACGCCATCCAGTACGGTGGGTGATGGTCGATCCGCAGGTCAAGCATCCGCCAGGCCTGGATCATGTAGCTGCCTACCGCCGCGTACATGAATCCCGAAAATAGCGGAACGCCAAACACCTTGGTGTAGGCGAAATCCGGATACGACCACGACTGGATGGCCTCGGAGGTCTTGAAGACCTCAAGTGCGAAGCCGATCAGGTGAAACAGTGTTATCGCCTTGACCTCGTCCCAGGTCTCGAGCTTCGTCCAGAGCATCATGCCCTGAATGCCAACAGCGATGATGAGCAGCAGGTCATAACGTGGGATGCCGAACAGCCCGGCCCGGGGCACGGCAAATACTGCGAGGAAGAACAGCCCGGCGAAGAGGCACGCTCGGGCTTCCTTAATACCAAAGAACAGTAGTTCGGCAATGAAGCGAGATGCGCCGGCCAGTTCGCGACGTGGGGCGTAACTCAGGAGGTACTGATCAATGTGCATAGGCCTAAACTAAAAAAAGCCGCTGAACGAGTCCAGCGGCTTCTTTGGTCTGGCTTGCTACTGAAGCTTTAGCCAACCAGCAGCGGAACCATCAGCAGTGCAACAATGTTGATGATTTTGATCAGTGGGTTGATCGCAGGACCAGCCGTATCTTTGTACGGATCGCCCACAGTGTCGCCTGTAACTGCAGCCTTGTGCGCATCAGAACCCTTGCCACCGCAGTTGCCGTCTTCGATGTACTTCTTGGCGTTGTCCCAGGCACCGCCACCTGCTGTCATCGAGATAGCGACGAACAGGCCGGTAACGATCGTGCCGAGGAGCAGGCCGCCGAGGGCTTCAACACCGAGCGTAAAGCCTACGATCAGCGGCACAGCGATCGGCAGCAGCGACGGTACGATCATTTCCTTGATCGCAGCCTTGGTGAGCAGGTCAACAGCGCGGCTGTAGTCAGGCTTGCCGGTGCCTTCCATGATGCCTTCGATCTCGCGGAACTGGCGGCGAACTTCCTCAACCACAGCACCGGCTGCACGGCCAACTGCTTCCATCGCCATTGCGCCGAACAGGAACGGTACGAGACCGCCGATGAACAGGCCAATGATAACGCGGTAGTCGTTAAGCAGGAACGTGACGTCCTTGCCGGCGACTGCCAGTGCGTTGTTGTAGTCAGCGAACAGTACGAGTGCAGCGAGGCCGGCTGAGCCGATAGCGTAACCCTTGGTAACTGCCTTGGTCGTGTTGCCAACCGCGTCGAGCTGATCGGTAATGGTGCGAATCTCTGAAGGCAGCTCGGCCATCTCGGCGACGCCACCGGCGTTGTCCGTGATCGGGCCAAACGCATCAAGTGCAACGATGACGCCCGTCATCGACAGCATCGCCGTAGCGGCGATGGCGATGTTGTACAGACCGCCCATTGGTACGCCTTCCGGCGCCAGCTGGAAGGCGCCCCAGATGCTGGCACATACGGCCAGAACCGGTAGAGCCGTTGCTTTCATTGAAATGCCGAGGCCGGCAATGATGTTCGTCGCGTCACCCGTGAGTGATGCGTTGGCAATCGTCCTCACTGGTTTGAAGTCGGTGCCGGTGTAGTACTCGGTGATGACGACCATTGCGGCGGTCAGCGCCAGGCCGATGAGTGATGAATAGAAGATGTTCATCGAAGCGCCCGTGCCACCCATCATCAAGTCGGTGATGAAGTAGAACGCTATGGCCGCCAGAATACCGGCAACGATCATGCCCTTGTACAGAGCGCCCATGACCTTGCCACCGTCCGATGTCTTGACGAAGAACGTGCCGATGATCGAGGCAACGATCGAAACCGCGCCCAGGACCAACGGGTACAGGACAGCCTGTACGCCGTAGGTATCAATGATGAGGCTACCAAGCAGCATCGTTGCGATAATCGTTACCGCGTAGGTCTCGAACAGGTCAGCGGCCATACCGGCGCAGTCACCGACATTGTCGCCAACGTTGTCGGCGATAACACCCGGGTTACGGGGATCGTCTTCCGGAATACCTGCTTCGACCTTGCCGACGAGGTCGGCACCAACGTCTGCACCTTTCGTGAAGATACCGCCGCCGAGTCGCGCGAAGATCGAGATAAGCGAGCCGCCAAAAGCGAGGCCAACCAGCGCGTGGATGGCGTGGTCGACGGTCGAGCCCATCTTCATCAGGATCATGTAGTAACCGGCAACGCCCAGGAGTCCGAGGCCAACGACGAGCATGCCCGTGATGGCGCCGCCTTTAAATGCGACGGTGAGCGCCGGGTTAACGCCCTTGGAGGCCGCTTCCGCCGTACGCGTGTTGGCGCGTACCGAAACGAACATGCCGATGTAACCGGCGAGAGCAGAGAAGATGGCGCCGATCGTAAAACCGATCGCTGTCGCCCAATCCAGTGCGAAACCAAGAACTACTGCAAGCACGAGGCCGACCATGCCGATGGTCATGTACTGGCGATCCATGTAGGCCTTGGCGCCTTCCTGAATTGCTGCCCCAATTTCCTGCATACGGCTGTTGCCGGCAGGCTGCTTGAGAACCCACTGTGTGGTGACAATCCCGAACAGAATGGCGACTACGCCCGCACCGATCGAGAGCCACAGGGCCAACTCGTTAGACATCAGATATCTCCTGACTTTATTGCTTTAAGATCGAACGCAGTCGGAGGCACCGGCCGTTTTGGCGGGCGCGATAACGCGATCGATTGTGAAATTCCCCAATAGAATTGTTATTACCGGCTGAGCCGGGCGCGCATCATACCACAAATTTGGTGCCGAGCTTCGGCTTCACGAGCCGGTTCTTCAGCTTCGCCGTCCTAGGTAAGCCATTGATATATGGCGGGTAATTCTCGCCTTTGATCAAGGGT
>JGI24723J26617_10000678_pt1 | contig 32791 bp, 29 predicted proteins | sample Cruoilmetagenom6_FD_26617 | JGI IMG/M metagenome (IMG submission 26617) | reverse complement strand
ACCAATTTCCGTTTCGGCCTCTCTTGAGTGTCTCAAGAGGATGCGAATTATAGCCCTACTTTCTGATATGTAAACCCCTTTGTTACAATTTAATGAAATTAATTTAACGGGCTGATTACTTAACCCAGCTTGAATCACATCATAGCTAGATTTGCCTTGATTTGATTCGTGTTTTAGATATTATTTCAGTGTACACATTAGGTAACGCATATTGCATTCCTGACATTTGTTGAACAAATCGACCGGCCAACATTTCGCCTCTGGCTTCCATGTTTTGCAGTTCAATCGCAGCTTGGCGCCATTTTATAGGCATCTCCTCTTTATTCCATATGTCATAACTTAAGACACCATAACGTCTTATCATCATATATATGTACTCCTTAACGTCTACCTCCTTGGCCTTTATGACACTCCACCGCCCCATCATTTCAAGGTAGCCTAAATTACTGGCATGTTTTTTAGCCTTGACTAACTGACGGTGACGCTCTGCTGGTGATTGAGAAAACACGCGCAGCGCTTGGAAACCATCTGCCACAATCAAACCTTGTTTAATCAATTGAATCAACACCTGTTCCAGCTCCATCGGCATTAAATCGGTTAAATCAATCAAGTCTCTGAAAAACATTGCACCTTGATCATTAAGAAGTTCTAAAACCTTTACCACTTTGGCATTCATTAAAGGCCTGCTATCTAATGATGGAAATAGATGAGACAAACGATTTTCAAGAAAGGTAAATTGAGTCTTTTGAATACTCATTTGATTTAAATCTGTAGACACCCATTTTGCTTTCGCTCGTTTCCATATATATTGTCCGCTTTGACATAACATATCTAGCATCATGCCATGGTAGCCTTCGACCCTTGGCTCCAGCACCTCATGTTCCCATTCATGAACATTGGCCGAAAAACCTTGCCATTGGTTTATAACCCGCCTCAATCCATCTATACCCACTGCTGGCTTATTGATATATTGCCAATCACATAAAAAATCATTAAATGCTTCTACTGATAATGTTTTTACCGATTTTCGTGATTGCCTGAGCTGCGATTTACGTAACNTTGCCAATTGATTGCGTTCGATCCACACATCTTTTTGGAATTGAAATGCCGCTCCGTTGATTTCTAATTGGATCAGCGTTTGCTGTAAAAGACTGGCAGCTACAGGAATTCTTTGCTGTAATTTATNAAAGCCTATTAGCCCACTGATGGTTAAACGATTACCCACCCATGGCATTAAGTCTTTAATCGTTATGCTTTCTGGTTGTAATAAACACCTCTTAAGCAATGTCGTGTATTTGGAACTGACATAAACATNGCTGTGTTTAAATAACACCTGGCTAATCTTCCCTTTATCAACCAAATCCTTAAGCCACTTTTCAAACCGACCCACTTCATCAGGCCAAAGAATGCCCATGTAAAATACATACTCTTCTAACTCGTCTATATCCCTCACTTTGGGCCGCACCAGCGCATTAAACTCAGCTATCGTATAGGCGGTTAATTGAAAGGCGGCAAATGATTCATCTAAGGACTGGGAGTGCACTGCCAAAGTTCGCCGCTCTTCTGCCGGCGCCTCATCTAAAAAGGCATAATTTCTGGCATTGACGATTGCCAGCGAAGTTGGAGAGGGGGTGTGACTGTCTATATAATGTATATTGATTTCACCCACATCAATTTGATGCAAAATATCGGCGAGCTTATCAACATCCATTATACCCAATGTACAGTCATTAATGGTTTGTTCAACCAAGGGATGGTCTGGGACAGTTCGATTACCTGCAATGTTCTCTGCACAGGCAATTTGTTCTGGAAAAATTTCAGCCACCAAATCTTCCGCTTCATTGCGCTGAAACTGGGGTAAAACACGCTTACCAGCCCTGCGCCTTTTTACTGCCAACGCGATTGATGCGTTCCAGCGCCATTGAGTGACAAAAAACGGAGTGTCTAATAAAGCTTGGATCAATACATCCCTGACTGAATCCGCTTTGAGGTATCCTTTGATAGANTCCAATTCAAAACTGTGAGTCGAACTTAAAGATAAAATCAACGCATCTTCCAATGCGGCGGCTTGTAACTCAAAATTAAACTGTCGACAAAACTTCTTCCTTAATGCCAACCCCCATGCTCTATTAACCCTTGAACCAAACACTGAATGAATCACCAAGTGCATGTCATTGTTGCCATCGAAAAACCGTTCAACCACCACATCATGTTGTGAAGGAAACACCTGTAAGACGTCTTTGGTTTTTTGTGCATAATTAATCAGTTGGTTGAGCCCCTTATCATTNATCGCAAGATTGGCAGCATTCACTTGCATTCCATCCTCTATATNTCGACCCAAGTCTTGCCGCAACTCTGAAACAGCAAGACTCAATTCATCAGATCGCCACATTTGCACCCCAAACCAAAATGGAATATTCGGTGGCTGACCGGCAGCATCTTCGACAAACACCACACCCGTCTTAACTTTTAAGATTCGGTAAGAATGATTACCCAACTGAAAAATATCACCAGGAATGCTCTCAAATGAAAAATCCTCATTTAAAGAGCCAATTTTCAAATCGTCAGGTAACAAGCGGACATCATAGTCAAACTGGTCAGGAATCGTTCCACCATTAAGCAAAGCCGTTAATGACGCCGCCTTTCTCGCTCTAATTTCATCTGTGTCCGCATCATAAACCACCAATGCTTTTTGATAAGTAGCACGACCAGAATAACCATCAGCCAACATTTGTACGACTTGATAGAACTGTTGTATAGAAAGTGTCCTATATAATGATGCTTCATTAAATAAATGATAGAGCTGTTTGCCCTGCCAATTTTTTTGTGAAACTTCAGCCACAATTTGCTGTGCCAAAACATCCAAAGGTTGTATTGGAAATTGCGTCACTTCTAACTGATCAAGCTCAATCGCTCTTAATAATGCTGTCGCCTCCAATAAATCATCAATAGTTAATGGATAAAGCATACCTTTTGGCGTTCGATTAACCCCATGACCAGATCGGCCTACACGCTGTAAATAAGCTTGAATACTACCAGGCGATCCCAGTTGGCAGACCAGATCGACATCACCAATATCAATCCCTAGCTCTAATGAAGCAGTCGCTACGATGGCTTTTAACTTACCGGCCTTTAATGCCTGTTCTGCGTGTAAACGATGTTTTTTAGCTAAGGACCCATGGTGAGCGGTTACCCAATCTAGGCCAACACGTTCAGCCAAGTGTTTAGCCACACGCTCAGCCAATCGCCGATTGTTAACGAATACCAGAGTGGTTTTATGCTGTGTAATGGCACATGCCAATGCCGTATAGATTTCTCCCCACTGTTCATTTGAAATCACTGCTGACAAAGGACTGTCTGGTATCTCAATAGATAAATCCATTGTCCGCATATGGCCCAAATCTACCACAGTGGAAAACTCAGGGTGCAAAATATACTTTTGCATTTTTTCAATTGGACGCTGAGTGGCTGAAATTGCAATTCTTTGAGGTCGCCGCAAAGTCAAAGACTCTAAGCGCATCAAGGTCAACAATAAATGAGCACCTCTTTTATTAGAAGCCAAAGCATGTACTTCGTCAACGATTACAGTTTCGACGCTGTTCATCATGGAACGCCCCGCTTTAGAAGTCAGGATGTTATACAAGGATTCAGGGGTCGTGACTAATATATGTGGTGGCTTACGCTTAATTTTTTCACGCTGATAACTGACCGTATCACCAGTCCAAACGGCCGATGTCAGTTGGAATTGATCTGGCTGTAATGCATTTAAGTCACAAAGCGGAGATTGCAAATTTAAATGAATGTCATTAGACAATGCTTTCAACGGAGAGACATATATAACCTTCAAACCAGTAGAATCGTCTGCTTGGACTTCAAATAGTTGGTTAATGGCACTTAAAAAAGCGGCTAAAGTTTTGCCCGACCCAGTTGGCGCTGAAACCAAAACATCTTGACCTGTTTCAATTTGTAACCAAGCCTGTTGTTGAACAGGTGTTGGCTTTTTAAATTTTTTTACCAACCATTGGTTGATGACTTGATTAAACATTTGGCAAAATGGACCTTAACAATTATAATGCGGCGGTTAAATTAATTTACAAAGCACAGGATAATTCATGAGTAACCAAGATTCGATATTTTTTAGAAATTTTTCTCTATTACTAGGTGCATTGGTTTTAATGACCATTATTTTGGCCTTAGTCGGCATTTCAATGCAAAACAAATTGGTTGCCAATGTACAAGGTGAAGCTGATCGAACATCGATTCAAGAAGCCATTAAACCCATAGCGGAAGTTAATACCGACCCTAATGCCGTGGTTGAAATTGCACCCGTTGCTATGGCCGCTGCTTTTGACGGTTCTCTGGATGGCGAAATGATTTACAACAATGTATGCTCAGCGTGTCACTCAACAGGTGCTGGTGGCGCACCAAAACTGACTGCATCTGAATGGGATGCTCGCATCGCACAAGGAGAAGAGGTTATGCTGTTGCATGCGATTGAAGGTTTTATGGGTGAAAATGGTTTGATGCCTGCAAAAGGTGGCCGAACTGATTTAACTGATGAACAAGTTAAAGTCACTGTAGAATATATGACGGCAAATTTAGACTGATTCAAAAAAACACAAAATCAAAAAAAAGCGGCTTCAGAAGCCGCTTTTTTTATGCCATAAATTGACTTAAAACCAATAGGCTTATTCATGACAACTCATCGCTTACCCGCTTATCCTTTGATAACTGCCCCATTTCATCAGCCGATTCCATTGGCTTGTCTTCCGCATAATGAACAACCCTCTGCGGAAACGGTATTTCAATCCCATATTTATTAAATGCTGTATCTAATTCCCATAAATAGGAAGATTTTATTCTTCCAGGACGCCTCACTCCATATTTAGACACCCAAACTAATAAAATAAAGTTCAAAGAGTTGTCACCAAATTCTGTCATCCTAACTTCTGGTTCTCGCCCCTTCATATTGGTTAATGTATAACTGACATTTTCAGCGGCTTCAATAGCAGCAATTTTAACCTTGTCTTTATCAGTACCATAAGCCACCCCAAAAGGTATTTTGACCCGCTTGATAGAATCTCTTAATGTCCAGTTGATGATTTTGTTGGTGACCAAATCTGAATTTGGTATCACCACATCAATGTTATCATTGGTATTAATTCGAGTACTTCGAGCATTAATCTCCATCACTGAACCGGTAAAACCATCCTCCATCTCAATATAATCACCTACTTTCAAACTTCGTTCAAACATAATCGTCAGACCAGAAACGAAGTTACTTACGATATTTTGCAAACCAAAACCAATACCAACTGACAAGGCACCAGCAATCAAAGTTAAATTCGTAAAATCTATGCCCAACGTAGTAAAGCCGGCAATGGTGGCCACAAATATAATCAGATAATGAATCAGCTTTCCTAAAATAAAGAACACGGATGAATTTTCAACATGCCGCCGTGCCTCTACACCTCTGATAATAAAGCGAACAACCTTAGACACCAAATAACCAACCAAAACGATCAGGATCAAGCGCAATAAAGGCATCAAGGTAATGGGAGTTTCGTTGATTTTAAACAGTGTTTTATTAGCCATTGTTTCAAAACCACCCCATGCAGTTTGTCCATATGACTTAACTTGTGCCCACAATCGATTCAAGCCACTTTTACTGTCTATCACTTGATTGGTTAATAAACCCTCAATAAAGGTCACCTGTTCTAAATGCCAATCCAAGTCATTCAATTCCAACAACAGCTCTTGTGCCAACCGCGTTCTTTTCGATGCCGCATCCCGAACTTTTTTGATTTTTTTAAATTCAGGACCCAACGCTGGAGATATTAAAATGTCTTGTGCCAATACTTTCCACTTGGCTTGATTGGATTCTGTTTTAGTTTTGATTTGGTTGGCAATGTTGACATGTGCTAAAACGGTGTCATCATCTAATTTCAGTTCAGGCTGTGTGCTTTTAATCCAATCGAATTGAGCTTTAAGTTTTACTTGCTCAAGCTCAAGTTTGTTCAAGGTAAGCATATGGCCGGCCAATTCAAGTTTCTTAATGTCTGTTAAAAAGCCACCAATGACATTGTCCTCTTCAGGGCTGGCAATTTCTAAATTGGCTGTTTGGATTTTTCCGTTAACTGTTTTGATTTTTTCTGCCACATCGGCCAAAAGGTCATCTAGCTCTTGAATCCGCTCTACATCAGGCTGAATCAACTGTACCGCATAAAGTAAATGGTTTTGCAAATCAAGTAATTGTTGGTCGACTAAGGACTGCTTCTTGACCAGTACATCCATTTGCTTTTCATACAAAGCTACCCAAGATCTGGCTTCGATCCACAACAAACCAGTTTCCAGTCGACTCAATGATTCTGGCGACAAATTTCTGTACTTAATAATCAAGTCATCAATTGTTTGGTACTGTGTATTAACATCATTACGTAAGGCATCAATGTCTTCCTGCCGTTGAGTTTGTGTGTCTTGTATGTCTCGAATGCGTTGTTTATAGACAAAAATTTCAGCCAAGGTGTATGACGACTTTTTTTCATAAACCTTGGGCTCAACCAAAACCTCAGTAGATGCGGCCTTTGATAGTTGGGTTAAATTATTTTTGAATTGTGATATGGACTGTAACGTTGTACTACTTATATTGTACGTTTTCACATCCGTATAAACACTTAACTCATCAGCCAATCGTTCGAGCTGTAAATAAGGTGTTTCTGCTGGCGCACTTTCAATCGCTTCTTGCCACCATTTAACGGTTAACGAATTAGGGGTAGGCAAGGTATATTCAGCTGGTTTATCAGCACCCGTTAACAAGTCAAGCGGGTTTTGCGCAGCAGCTGAATTAATGACAAGCCAACAAAAGACTGTAAAAAATAGCCAGTACACCTTGGTTATTTGATTGCTATTATTTTCCACATTATCTTCCAGTCAGTTTTCAGCTTTTATCTTGTCTATATTAACATGGTTCTCTGAATGCAGTGTGTGGGTATGTCTCGTTTAAATTATAAAAAATCGACTGTCTCAGCCAATAAATTCACTATTCAACAACTGTACTCCAACCATATTTATCTTGATTTTGGCCGGTTTGTATACCTGTCAAAGAATCCTTCAATTGCATCGACAGTTGACCCACTTGACCATCACCCACCAAATATTCCTTACCTTGATAAATCAGCGAACCTACTGGCGATAAAACAGCGGCAGTTCCTGATAAAAATGCTTCAGAGTCAGGCAACCATGCCATCAATTCATCAACCGTATAATCTATTTCTTTGATTTGATAACCCTGTTCCGCTGCCAACCTTAAAATCGAATCTCTGGTGATTCCCGGCAAAATAGAACCATCCAACTTTTTAGTGATCAATTGATCGCCTTTCAGCAATATAAAATTGGCCGCACCCGTTTCTTGCACTTGCCCACCAGGACAAAACAACACTTGATCCGCACCAAACTCTGCACGCGCTCGTGTCACTGAACCCAAAGAAGCCGCATAATTTCCTCCGGTCTTTACTTGTCCGAACTTAGGCGTTGAACGCATGTTTTCATCATCTATAAGTAGTTTTAAGGGTCTGACACCTCCTGCAAAATAATCACCAACAGGAGACGTGATAACAAATAACATGGCTTCTTTCGAACCACGACCGGCGGCGCCAATATTTAATTCTGTTCCAATCAAAGTCGGCCTGATATACAAAGCACCAGGCAACTCGGGGATTTCATCTTTAACAGACTTCACCGCTTCAACAATCATCTTTTCAAGCAACTCGAATGAAGGTACCGGCAAACACAAAGATTGCGCACTGTTTCTCAATCGTTCAATGTTTTCAACGTAACGAAATAAATGAAATGAACCATCGTCCCAACGATATGCTTTCAATCCCTCAAAGCAAGTGCTTGAATAGTGCAACACATGCGTTGCAGGGTGAAAACTAAAAGGCTCCAAAGCCTTAATTTCAGGGTTGGCCCATTGGCCATTTTCAAACTGACAAACAGCCATTTGAGAAGTAAAATTTTGTCCAAAATCCGCCATCAGCAATCACCGGTAATTAAGAGAGGCATATTCTACCCGATGATTGACACATAATCCTTTCAATTCAATGAATACATAACGCATCAACAATTTAATAACATTTATGTGGCATAGGCCCACCACAATTTTTTTAATCGGTGCTGCATTTGAAATATCTATAGCGCTCTTTTCATACCACGCCACCGATTAAAGNATCAACATCCTTTTTCAAGTAATCTGATGGCAATGAAAACAATCATATTTGCACTTAAGTCCAACAATTANNGCCACAATCAGCCAAACATNAATATGCTTTAAATTCAATAAATTACACGCCATAGATTCCTTTTTGTTCCTCNAAATTTGTTGTTTGTTTTAGGATAGTTAATATACTTCACGCCACTTTAAATTAACTGANAGAAAACCAATGAAAATAAATTCAAGATTACAAATACCCCTCATCGCGTGTGTCGCCATATTCACATTATCAATGTCTGACATAGCAACTGCAAGNTGGAAAGACTTGAAGAACACAGTCAAATCAGAAGCCAAGAAAGTCAAAGGTANCGGCAAAGCAAATGGAAAGTCAAAATCCCACGGATCAAGTCATCACTCGAGCTCTCAACCCAACCCAAGTTTAAGAAATGATATATTAAATTGTGATGATGTACCTTTAAGCAATGTCCAAATTGGCAACTCAGCCANCTATAAAGTGACAGAAGGACTGAGCTCAAGCAACTATACAGGCTTTATTAATCGTCGCAATGCAGAAGTAAGCAACCAATGTTTTGTTGGCGTACTTCAAAGTAACGAGTGCGTTACCATGGAAGTAAGCAAAGCCGCGTTAGATAAAGTGACTGGAAAAGACTCTAACAACCTAACAATGCAATGTGTTTATTCTGATGATCCCAGTAAAATGGCTACCTCTGAGGTGCCCTACAAAGCGGACAATGTCCCCCTTAAAAATATGCTACTGAAATGTGGACATGATCAAGGTTCCGAGTACCCATGTGACAGCGGTTCAAACAGCTCAAGATCGGGTAAGTATAAAAAAGACTTCCTCAAAGAAAATGTACAGTTAAGTGTTTGTGGGATTAGCTACCATCAAGCACCTAAAGGTGGTCAGCATATTTATTGTCAATACTATAATAAAAAAACCCAAAAGAGCATTTTTGCCTTTGAGTTTAATCAAACCCAAAAGTGAAACAATCACAACTTTGACATATAAACGTGTACTCATGGACGAGTATACTTTAAATAAAAAAACGTTGGTGTTTAGCTCAAAACAACACAAAAACCGCCAATACCAATTTGACAATCCTTTTTAACCCAATCAATTAAAGCAAAAAACAACATGAAACTTAAACTAAAACAAGCGATATTAATAGCAGTCGTTACCCTTACCTCAGCAGGCACTTCATTGGCTGCTCTGATCAATGACATGCAGTCATGTCAAGGAACTTTAAATGCAATTGACCGCCTACTTGAAGAAACAACAATAGACTACCCTGCCGACGATGTTAAAGTGATTCGTGAAGGCTTTAAACAATATAACAACTACATCCAGCAAGAAATCATAACCCCTGGTTTATTAAAATTCAGTCATGGAGATGTGAATAAAGCGGCAGAAATGCAAACACAAGTTGATTCATACAAATCCAATATAGTTAATGCATTTAAAAAAAGGTACCATGAAAATCGATTGTATATGGACCATGCTGTGTTAATAAATGAATGCACCAAAAAANCCGTTCCTTCAGGTGAATCATTGAATCGCTTAATTGCTGCGTTCAAAATGCTTGAAAAATTGACACAAATTCAATAATTAAAGAAATTAGTTTTATTATTAATAAACAAATGCTTAGACAGTTTAACTGCCTATTTATACCAACGAATTAATTGCATCTTTGAGCCATATAACTGAAGATGCACGGCTCCTAACAATACCAATAAAAAACAAATATGAAAGCTATTATTCTAATAACCACACTTTTGACATTTAATTCTTACGCCAATGAATCTATTATTCAATTGTTAGAAAAGAACAATGTCTCAACTGAAACTTTTGTTACAACAGGAACAGCCAAAAAACATGATGGCTCACAACTCAAATCAGCCATTCAAGGCATGTTAAAAAGGTTGGCTTTCGCACAATACGCTACCGTTGACCACAAGTCCAAATCAGGCGTGTGTTTAGAGCAAGGTATCGTTAGTATGTTCAAAAACCCTGAAGAGTTTGATCCAAGTGTTTTTGTACATTGTGGCGGCATTTTTGATGAAGAAAGTTTTAACAATGGCGATGATGACATTCAACATCAAAAACAACACCAGTTGAACGTAACTCTCGTCAAGCAACTGGCCTTTGAAGATTGTAATCAAGGCAATCAAGTGGCTCAATTCCCAGTATTTACAGCGCCACAGGACCTGGTAAACATAATCTATAACTTAAACAGTCAACTACATTCTGAATTCCACTTATCTGAAGGTGTTTCTTACCACTGTACGAGACAAAGGGGTGTGTTAACCCATACTACTAACTAATAAAAATCCAGCACGCACATGTTGTGAGGATAAACGTATTTTCACAACATGTTCATGATGGCTTTTAAATTGCCATTGATCAAGGCCCTATCGGCTACATTTAAGTTACTATCTGATAAAATGAAATGACAGGTCCTGACCACTTTTCTCCATCTTGGGTTAGCAGGAAGGTGTTTTAAAGAAAGGTACTTATCCATCGCTCTGGTTCTTAAGGTGCCATTGTCTACAGTTATGGTCCAAACACGACTTTTTTCCGCCAAATCAATGCGGTTTTGACCCGTATGCCTACTCCAAACATCAACAGCTTCGACCATTGCTTTAACTAACGACTCTTTGAATAATTGTTTCTCAGGAACCTTTTTTTCATCTTCGGTCTGCTTATTTTCTACAACATCATTAAGTATTTTCCATTGTTGCTTATGAAATATGATGGCTTCAAGTAGACTTTCTTTTTCTCTCATTCTTTTAAAATAACTGTTAGCAAAGCCAACAAAACTGATAATCAAAATACAANTGGCAAACAAAATCCAGTTGGTTAATCGACTGATTTTTTGCTCTTTTTGGGTGTTAATCAGTTGCTCTGCAATCAAGTCTCTTTCAATTTTTTGAATTTTAATTTGATCACTTATTTGATCAATTTCAGCATCATATTTCTGTGCCAAAAACAATTCTCTGGCTTGGTGTGCATTTTTTAAATAAGTGATAGATTGAGACAAATCCTCTGACGCTACAATTTCACTTAGTTGCTGATTGAAAACAGAAATATAAAAGAACTCTTCGTTTTTCAATGCTTCTTTCAAACCTGCTAAAGCGGCCTCCTTTGCTTCTTTTCTATATTCTTGAGCCATTAAAATAGTCACCTTTTCTTTCAGTAACGATAATGGATTAGTCGCGGCTTCCGTCTTCATGGCATCTGAAATAAAGCCATCAGCCAGCTCAGTCTTGCCTTTGGCAATGTAATATTTAGCCCACACAAGATCAACTGTGTGAGAAGTAAACTCAGTACTTGCTAGTGCATTGATGTGGTGATTTTTCAAAGACTGTATATACTTTTCGACCTGTTCCGACTCACCCAAGCGTAGATTCGCCACAACCAAGTCTTCATAAACATGCAAAATTCGATTGTTAACTGAATTTTCAGCTGAATTTTCAGTTTGTTCCCTATACTTTGTATAAGCAGTTACCGCTTGATCCAAATAATCAACTGCTTCAGCTTCTCGCTCCAGCTCCAACAGCAATGCACCCACGTTATACAATGTGTTTCCAATCAAGCGCTCATCACCCAGTTTCAATTTAAACGCTAAACTTTGTTGGTATTTATGTAATGCCAAATTATATTGACCTAATCGTTTATAAAGCACACCCAAGTCATTGTGACTTTTGCTGATCCAATCTAAATCGGTTTGCAACTCTGCAAGAGCCAATGCTTCTAAGAATATTGCTTCAGCCTCTACCAAGGATTGGTTTATATAGGCACGTTGACCCATTCGCCTCAAATGATTGTATTTAATATCATTATTTTTATCTAACAAAGGGTGTTGCTGGATTTTGACATCAATTTCTTCGGATACCCCATCCAAATGTTTTTTACTCGCCATACTGGCCAGTACGCCAAGTATTTGTATTGATGCTTCCGCTGTCGCTGAGTCCATTGCAATTGAACAATGTGCTTGTATGCTGTCCCACTCCATTTCTTGTGTACTGGTTAAGCATGTTTCAAGAGCAACCCCAGCTTTTACAGTTTCTCCGAGGACAGGAAAGCCAAAAAACAAAAAGAAAACGAATACAAAAGACATCGGTTTGAGGTGTGTGGGCATAACGATAATTGGAAGCAATCTACTGTAGGCTTATAACTAAACAGCCATTGTAACAAGTACATCGAAAAAAGTATTAACTTACAGAGACTCAAATTGACTTTCACCAGCCTTTTCGTCATCTGTAACCCCCAATTGTTGTCAGCTATTACACAATTTGACTGACAACAAATATATGTTTGCAGTCACACTGAACCTTTTACTTTTTATTCTAAAGCCACCATTGGCTAGACTGCTCATTCATGTGATTGGCTCTAATTAGAGCGTATTTCAACGCATTTTTAGCAGTTTATCTCATCGATATTTAGTGCCGTTCAAAATCGACCCGTTGGTGCATTCAGTTTTCTTTCCTGCCAATTGGGTATTCAACCTCAATAAATTTAAGAGTCATTAAGCCGCGTGTTCTAAATTCTCTTTTTTATGAGTTTCGGCATTTTTCAAGCTGCTGATTTTATTTTGACTGTCCACAAACACCAAATTGGGTTGGTGGGTTTGCGCTGTTTCGACATCCATCGAGCAATAAGCCGCCAAAATAACCAAATCTCCTGGTTGATTGTGTCTGGCTGCAGCACCATTCAAACAAATTTCACCGGCTCCACCTTCAATCACATAAGTGGTTAATCGAGAACCTGAATTGCAGTTAAGCACATCAATTTGTTGATTGATTAATAAACCCGCTGCTTGAATCAATTCAGGGCAAATTGAAATAGAGCCTTCATAGTTCAAGTTAGCATCGGTAACGGTGGCACGGTGAATCTTACTGTGCAACATAGTTAAATTCATGGACATATTTATTTCCTGGAATCTTGGTTAATTTTATAAGCCAGATACAAGCCCTTAAGCACCAGATCTGGGATGATTTCTTTGAATATATTTGACTCTCTGAACACAGCAGTAAAACCACCGGTACCAATGACAATGGGCTTTATACCTTTAAATGATTTTTCGGTTAAACCTGCAATGATTTCTTTCATGGCACCTTGGGCCCCAAAAAACAAGCCTGACTGGATACTTTCATTGGTGGTTTTACCCAACACCTCATCACGGTGAACAATCTCTACAGAACCCAATTTAGAGGCTCCTGATTCTAATGCTTTCATCGACATTTTCATGCCCGCCATAATCACCCCACCCATATAGAGTTTCTTCGCAGAAATGGCACAAAACGTAGTGGCGGTGCCCAGATCAATGATGATGACATTTTTATTGGGATACAAGTGTGTGACGGCGATGGCATTAGCAATCCGGTCAGCACCTACTTCCAACGGATTTTGATAGCCAATTTGTAAACCTGTTTTCACCCCAGCTTGGAGTACAAACGGTTCTAAATCAAAGTATTTTTGACAACATGCATTGATGGGATAAAGCACTTCCGGCACCACCGAACACAATGAGATGGCCTCAATTTCAGTATGATCAATATTATTCTCTCTCAATACACCACGTAAAAACACACCATATTCATCAGAAGAGGCTCCTGTTTTTGANGCCATTCTAAACTGAACTTGTAATTGGTCATTATCAAACACACCGCCATGCATATGACTGTTACCAATGTCTAAACATAGAATCATGAGAACACCTCTAATTTCTGAATCACTTTATCTGCCAAAGTTTTAATATTCGCACAATTTTCTAACTGGCCAATGCTGCTGTACAAACAAAACGAATGAGTTGCTGCTGAAATTTCATTCAAGTCATTGTGTGCCACCAAATCAACCGCTTCTTGTTGAATCAATTTAGCAACAGCAGCCTTGCGGTCATTAGCATCATTCGAATTGGTTAACTTAAATGCCACCACCATGGTGTCGACATTGGCCGACCATGTTTTAATCAATGAGACCAATTTGGGTTGTTTAGTTAGTATCAATTGCACTTCGTCTGCAGTGGGTAATTTAACATCACGACCAGCTGCAAAATTCTGGCCATCCAACAATATCGAATCCACTTTAAAATCACTGACGGCGGCAGCTTGAAAGACAACATCAAATGAGTTGTTTGATAAAATCTGTTGCAAGGATACTGCCAAGTCATCAAATGTTTCGTATTCAAGCTGAGCCACGTTTGAAGCTGGTCTAATGGCAGTTTTGGCACCCAACCAAATTACTTCATGGCCTTGGCTTGNTAAATAATCAACTAAGTCAGCCCCGGTTTTACCACTGCTGCTATTCCCAATATATCTGACGCCATCAATATATTCTTTGGTACCACCTGCCGTAACCAATATTTTCATTTTACGTGCTCCGCTAGTTTCAAGATGTCAGCTATTTCAGGCATTCGTCCATCTCCACTTTCGCCACAGGCTAATTGGCCAGCATCTGGTTGCATTACACCAACCCCCCATTCTTGTAGTGTCTGAATGGCTCTTTGAGTAGCAGGATATTGCCACATCATGCTATTCATTGCTGGCACGATCAACATGGGCCTACCCAAGGAGTGAGCAGCTATCCAAACCGTTGAGACCACTTCATCAGCAATCCCAGCCGCCAATTTATTAATTGTATTGGCTGTGGCTGGACACAAAATAATTTGATCAGCCCAACGACTGACATGAATGTGATCCATCATGCCACCTGCTTCATAGCCAGAAGTCATCACCTGTTGTTGACTCAAACCTTCTAAAGTGGCTAAACCAACAAAATTTAAAACTGCTGGCGAACACACGACTTTAACTTCATCACCTTGTTTCACCCATTCAGAAATTAAACTGGTGGCTTTGGCACAAGCGATTGAACCGGTCATCAATAACAATCGCTTCATTGTTTAACTCCTGCGGATTTAAACGGTACATTGTCAATCAACCGTATTTCTCCAAGGCTGGCCGCCACCAATAAGCGATCGTCCATCACCTCTAAATAATCCACATCAAATCCAATGCTGGTTAAATGTTGCTTTTTTGTGGCCAACGAAGTGTCTGCCATTAGTGTCGCATACAATTGTGGCGCCATTTTTCGCTCAATAGGTGACAATTTTAAATTACGAGAACTCATTGCCAATCCATCAGTCTCTCTAACGATTGGACAAGACACAATATGTACATCCAGAAAAAATGCTTCTACCAACCCCCTAATCAGACTCAACTGTTGATAGTCTTTTTCACCAAAGTATGCCCTCTTTGGCTTTATCAAATTAAACAACTTCATCACCACGGTTAAAACCCCATCAAAATGCCCGGGGCGATGAGCACCACAATAACGTTGGCTTAAATGATTTTCTGACAATTGATAACGATAATTATCAGGATAAATCATGGCAAAATCAGGTAAAAAAACCGCATCAACACCAGCTGCTGAAAGTCGCTTTATATCGGCATCCAAGGTATTGGGGTANGTGGCTAAATCACTGCTTTGATTAAATTGAGTGGGGTTAACGAATATACTGACAACCACACAATCATTGTCTAATTTGGCAGAATCAACCAGAGACATATGTCCTGCATGTAACGCACCCATGGTTGGCACCACCCCCACAGAACCCTCTATATTTGATAGAAAATCCTGTAATGCTTCAATCGTAGAAATTCTTTGCATCAATATTGTTCCGACTCATTTGGAAATTTCTCACCTTTAACATCTTTGGCATAGGCATTAAACGCTGCTAAAAACAATTGCTCTGTATTTAAGTAACGGCGTAAAAACTTAGGACTAAAACTTGAGGAAAAACCCAACATGTCCTGAAANACCAAGACCTGTCCGTCTACGGCCGCACCAGCACCAATACCGATGGTTATCATGTCTGTGTGTTTTACCAACTCACGAGTTAACTCATCAGGAACACATTCTAAAACCACCGAAAAACACCCCAGAGATGTTAATGCTTTGGCTTCTGCAATAATGCGTGCTTGGGCATCGGCAGTTTTACCTTGCACTTTAAAACCACCAAACTGATTAACCGATTGTGGCGTTAGCCCCAAGTGACCCATCACAGGTATACCTGATTCAACAACATGTTTAATCAATCTTTCATTGCCACTCACACCTTCAAGCTTAATTGCATGCGCACCCGCTTTCATCAAAGCCTCAACAGCGTGCATACTTTCATCCAATGATTTTCGATATGACAGGAAGGGCATATCCGCTACAATGAATTTACTCGGAGCTCCTTTGACAACTGCTTTTACATGTTGTGCCATGGTTTGATAATCAATCGGCAATGTTGAGTTTTCACCGTGCATCACCATCGCAGCCGAATCCCCCACTAAAATCATGTCTACTTCAGACTGATTCAGTATAAGGGCAGACGAATAATCATAACAAGTGAGCATGGCCAGCTTTTCACCGGCTTGTTTCTTGGCATATAGTTGATTGATATTACTCATAACTGACTCCTTTTAGGTACAACTTTATTGCGTTCATTTAAATCATAAAATGCTTGGTAAATACCTGACAGGGGATGATTTGCCAGGGCAGTTTGATGATGATTAATGGTGTCTGAATCACCTCGTACAAAGGGCCCTGTTGCTGAATGTTCAGGATGGCACACAAAGTTTTCAGTATTTTGTAGCAAATACGNCGACATTATGTGAGCGGGCAAACCCAGGTTTTTTAATTCANCTCCAGTCACTTGCCACAACATATGTGAAAAATTACCCGCCATCACACACATGGCATGGTAGATGGCCTTTTGTTCTGGTTTAATAGGATATACTGTATTTTCGAGCAGTGGGAAAATTTGACCGAAATCAACACCTTCATCGACTACAAATGGAATTGACTGGTACCTCGATAACTCATACAGATCATCACCAAAAGTCATCAATGGGTGACAACCTTGGGCTTTCTCAGAGAATAGAGAGCCAGAAAAATGAATCAATGTTTTACCCTGAATGGTTTGATGATTTTGAATAAAACATTCTATTTGATCATCAGGAATTAATAACAAGACTTTTGAAACGTCAGCAACTGCTGCTGACAAGGTGTCGCAGTTCTGATGAAATATATTACGTAACTTGTGTTTAAAGCGAGCCAACCTAGATTGGCTGGTTATTGAAGATGAGTTGATGGATTTCGACTGACGAAACCATTGAACATATGGCTGACCCACCAATTCAAAATATCGAATCATGTGTCTTGCCACTTTACCATTACCTATAATGGCTATTTTTTCAGGTACCTGTCGATTCACAGATCAAGTCCTCATAGTGTGTGATTGATGATTTAAATCAATCAAATATTTAAAGTCGCCGTTCGTTATGAATCGACGCTGTGTGAATTATAAATAAATTAAGCTGAATTTCAAGTGAATAGATAACTGTTAATAATGCACTAAAAGCTAAATTGAACCTAAGAAATCCCTGATACCATCAAGAAACATTTGCACTGCGATTGCAATTAAGATCATCCCCATTAAACGTTCAATTGCCACCATGCCATTTTTTCCTAGGTATTTTTGCATCGCAGTGGCTGAAAATAAAATAATGGCTGATAGAAACCAAGCAATAAATAATGCAATGGCCAATACATCAAACTGTTCAGGATGCTTGCTGGCTAATAAAATCAAAGTCGCCAAGATTGATGGGCCTGCTACCAAAGGAATGGCCATAGGCACTAAGAAGGGTGTCTCATCCTCAGTTTCTTCATCACCATATTGTTTACTGGCAGGAAATATCATGCGCAATGCAATAATAAACAAAATTATGGCACCTGCCAATGAAACTGAAACCTGCTCCAAGTGTAGGAAATCCAGCATTTGTTTACCAAAGAATAAGAACAAGAACAAGATGGCCAAAGCCAATAACAATTCTCTGGCCAATACCTGAAATCGATTTTCAACTTTTTCTAGTTGCGAAAGAAAAATTGGAATATTACCAAGCGGGTCTAAAATTAAAAACAATAAAATGGTGGCGGATAAAATATCCATAATGCGGTCCTAAAAAAAAGCCAGTGACATAAATAATAAGTCACTGGCCGTGTTATTCAAACTATTTACGAATCAAAATGGCCAAACGTCACGCCATTTGAGCACTGGTGATTTTAAATCCAACTCACCTTCAGACAAATATTGATGATTGGGGTAATTGGCCACCAACACATCCTTACTCTGCTCTGCCAATTCCGGTTCATCCAACCGTTTATACGACTCAACCATCAATGCCAGTGCATTGGCAACCGATGGGGTATCTTGAAATGTTTCCAAAACAAATTTAGCACGATTGACCGCAGCGATGGGCGCACCGCGACGCAGATAATAAGAACCAACTTGAACTTCATATGCCGCCAACTGATTTTTCAAATAAATCATGCGTTTTCGAGCGTCTGGGCCATATGAACTATCAGGGTACCGTTCAATAAAGTTCTTAAACGAAGTAAACGCATTACGTATATTGTCTTGATTTCTATCTGCTGACTGATCAGGATTAATTCTCTGCATCAAGCCACGATCGCTGTCGAAATAAATCAAGCCTTTAAGATAGTAAGCGTAATCAAGATTTTTATGCGCAGGGTAATTTTTAATGAAGCGGTCAACGGTAGTAACGGCTTGCTCCATTTGAAACATCTTATACTGAGCATAAGCCAATTCCAAATATCCTTGCTCCGTGTAATGACCGAAGGGATAATGTGACCTTAATGCCCTGAATTTATCTACAGCAGAGGACCATGCACCAGAATCCAATGACCGTTTAGCCGCCAGATACATTTCTAGTGAACTTAACTTAGTCACTTCTACTTCTTTAACTTCGTCTTTTTTTCCACAACCTTGTAACAGCAATGAAGCTGCCAACAAAAGTAACAGCGTTTTTATAATTTTTGTTTTGTTGTTTAGCAACATGTATAAACCTCTTTTCAAAACCAAAATATTTCAGTTTGATATAAATGTGAGACATTAACCTTTCTGCGCGTAAATTTAAGTTAAACCGCGCAGTTTTTTCACTGCCAATGTAAAATACAGCCATGAATGAAAACGATCACAAAATTCAACAAAGAATAAATGTCACAAATGAATCGACAGGTTCACGCATTGACCAATATTTGACCAGCCTATTTCCCGATCACTCCAGAGGGACTATTCAACAATGGATTAAACAGGGTGGTGTCAAAATCAATGGCCATAATACCAAAAGCAAAACTCTTTTGAAAGGATTTGAAGTGATTGACATCGATATCTTGTTAGAACAGGCGATTGATGACCAACCTGAACAGATGGAATTAGACATTATTCACGAAGATGATTATCTGTTGGTTTTAAACAAACCTGCTGGCTTAGTTGTTCATCCAGGCAATGGCAACCCCAATGGCACTTTGTTAAATGGCTTGCTAGGTTTAAACCCAGAACAAGCCATGTTACCCAGAGCTGGAATTGTGCATCGACTCGATAAAGACACTTCTGGCTTAATGGTGGTCGCCAAAACATCTCTGTGCCAACTTAAGTTAATTGAGTTGTTAAAAACCCACGACATCAAAAGACAGTATTTTTGTATTGTTAAAGGAACAATCAAAGTAGGCGGTTCCATCATCAATCAAATGGGCAGGCATAAAACGCAAAGAGTCCGCATGGCTGTCGTGATGAATGGTAAAGAAGCCATTACACATTATGAACCCATCGAAAACTTTAATCACTATACGAGTCTTCGAGTCAATTTAGAAACGGGTCGAACCCATCAAATCAGGGTGCATATGCATCACATGGGACATCCGTTGGTTGGTGATCCATTGTATGGCAATCCAAACCGAGTTGATGCGCAAGTAGATGCTGAATTGAAAGACATACTGAGGACATTCCCTAGACAGGCTTTGCATGCTGAAAACCTTGAGTTTGTACATCCGATCACAAACCAACTCATATCAGTTAATGCTAATTTACCTGACGATTTATGTCAATTACTCGAGGATTTAGAGTTTTTGGATATTAAACAAGATGATTTTGACGATTTTGAAGTCGAATATGTCGAATAATTGAATAAATATGAGCATTTGTTCGCATTTTTAGTTAATATTAGATTATTGGAATATTATCTAAGGGGTCAATTAAATCAGTTCCTAGATACTTGTGGCTTTACTCCCTCTTCCACATATTTACTTAAATTGGCCCTTCTTTTTATATGACTCACATAATCCAGGCCTGGAACCAACCTCCTCACATAGTCGCTTTACAGACCAGCCGTTTTTTTCAGCAAGAACAGTGTTTCAATATTCATCCCAATCAATCAACGCCTCCACCGACCGATGCCCTTGTTGCCGAGTTTAATTTACCTCATACACCTCAGTTCATGCAGCAAGTCCATAAAAACACAGTCATTGAGTACAGAGAACCACCCAAGCATCAATTGAGTGTCAAAGCCGATGCATGTTTCACGCGAGTACCGGGGGTCATTTGNGCGGTGATGACAGCCGATTGCTTACCTATTTTAATGACTGATCAAAGTGGCACATTTGTTGCAGCTATCCATTGTGGCTGGCGAAGTTTATATGCAAATATCATTCAAAAAACTATAGCCGCAATCAAACCACAGCACGAGNTAATGGTTTGGCTAGGTCCTTGCATTCAACAAAGCCAATATGAAGTAGATGAATCTTTTGTAAGNAACTATTTAAAACAACACCCTGATTCATTCGAGGCATTTACGGCAACAGTCAATAAAAAAAGCCAGGCTAACTTATATATAATGGCTGAAACTCAACTAAAAAAACTGGGTATAAAATCTATTAACAAAAGCAATGAATGCACCCTCCTTAGTCGACAATACTTTTCATGGCGAGAAAATGCAACACCACATAGAATGAGCACAATGGCTTGGATTCAACACCCAAAGCGGTGACTTTCGGCACGGACATATTAAGACAGTAGTTGATANAATCAATTGCTCTATTTTTCTGTAGCTCTAACCTGTGAAATTGACTGAAGCAGCATTATCTAATCGAGTGGCCGTNATGGTGGCGATNATCTTAGTCGCCATATTTGGTTTTATAAGCCTCAACAGATTACCCATACAAATGGCGCCCAATGTGGAACGTCCCACAATTAATATTTCGACTCGCTGGGCAGGCGCTGCTCCAGAAGAGGTGGAATCTGAAATTTTAGAGTTACAGGAAAATGTTTTTCGCGGCATGCCTGGAGTTGAAAGAATGACGGCAACTGCCAGCTATTCATCAGCCAGTATTGAAATGGAATTTGATACTGATATTGATATGCAACGCTCCTTACTCGAAGTCATCAATCGACTGAACCAGGTACCCGCCTATCCAATCGATGCCAATGANCCCACTTTACAAATTGGCGGCCGATCTTTTGGTAATGCCATAGCTTGGTTTGCAATNAAAACGGTGGACGGNAATGACCGTCCGATAGAAACATATCAAGATTTTGTCAATGATTTTGCCATGCCAAAATTAGAACAAATCAGTGGCGTTTCATCAGCCAACTCGTTTGGCGGCCGGGCCTATGAAGTTCGCATCAGTTATGATCCATTCTTGGCAGCAGCCATGGGTATTGATATCACAAAATTAGGTGCACTGGGTGGTAACTTCAGTAATACATCCATGGGAACAAAAGATGTGGGTAAACGCAAATATACCATGCGGTTTGAAAGTAAGTATGACTACCAAGCTTTATCTGAGTATGTCATAGAATGGCGAGACGGCTTACCCATTTACCTGAAGGACATCGCAACCATCGATGTNGTAATGCAAGACCCAAGTGGTTTACTCACACAAAACGGTGGCCCATCAATAGCGGCCAATATCATCCCTGAAGCTGGGGTCAATCTATTGGATTTGATGGACGATATTCAAGCAAAAGTAGAGGATTTGGAAGAAACCGTTTTTGCCCCAGCAGGATTATCCATAACACAAGTTTATGATGAATCTATCTACACCAGAGGCTCCGTAGACATGGTTCGGAATAATTTGATTCTTGGTATGCTATTGGCGGTCTTTATTTTATGGGCATTCCTTCGCAAGAAGACGCCAGCTTTAATCGTGGCTTTGGCAATTCCTATTTGCCTGATGGGCGCCTTTATTTTACTCGATGCATTTGGCAGAACCTTAAACATCATTTCATTGGCAGGTTTGGCTTTCGCCACAGGCATGGTACTTGATGCAGCTATTGTGGTTTTAGAAAATATTATCAGACACCGTGAATCAGGAAAATCTGCAAATGAGGCAGCCTTGCTCGGAACCAAACAGGTTTGGGGCGCTCTACTGGCCTCAACAGCAACAACAGTAGCAATATTTTTACCCGTGGTGTTTCTCAAAGATGAAGCCGGACAATTATTCACTGATTTGGCCTTAACCATTTCAATTTCAGTGATATTTTCATTAATTGTTGCGGTCACTGTACTGCCGGCAGCGACGGTTAAATTCATTCATCGAGGTGACTTCGAGGACAAGCACCACACACTGTGGCAAAAAATCACAGACTTTTTAGACCGTTTAACCAATAGCAAAACCAAACAAATCAGCTGGATAGCAGGACTTTTGTTGGTGCCACTTGTTTTGGCATACCTACTCAGGCCGGCAGCAGATTATTTGCCTGAAGGAAAAAGAAATTTCAGTCGAGGTGGCCTGTCAGCACCTCCTGGCATGTCTTTTGATGTCGCAAAAACTGAAATAGCTGAAGTGATTGCTACACGTTTAAAGCCCTATTTAGATGGTAGCAAGCAACCCAAAATGGACAATTATTTTTTTGGCATTTTCGGCGGTGGCGGATTTTTAGGCTTTCGAGCAGAAAATCCTGAAGATATGGAAGAATTGCTTCGAATCGTAAACACAGAAATACTGACGGGAATTCCAGATGCCAGAGGCTTTGCTGGCCGACGTGGGGTGTTTGGTGGCGGCTCCAGGACGGGACGAAATATCAATGTCGACATCCAAACAGATGATTTCAATGAATTACTGCAAGTGGGTCAATTGGCTTATGACAAAGTCTCGCAGCTGATACCCAACGTACGACTTGATACCACACCAGGTTTAGAATTAGGTGCGCCAGAAATTAATATCAAACCAAATGATCGTGCCATTGCTGAAGCTGGCTGGTCTAGAAATCAACTCAATAGAGTACTCAGGTCACTAGGAACAGGTTCATTTGTTGGGGAATATTTTGATGGTAATAAGCGCATGAATGTCATGTTACGCGCCGACCACTGGGACACCCCCGAAGAGTTGGCTNCCACGCCCCTGTATACGACCAACGGTGATGTGGTGCCATTGGATGAGCTCACATTTATCCAAAGAACCGCAGGACCCACTCAAATTCTAAGAGTCGACCGAGCCAGAACCCTTACCATACAAGTTACACCTCCCACTGACTTACCNNTAGAGACTGCGATCAATCTTTTAAAACAAGAGTTAACTCCTTTTATCACTGAACGNCTACCTGAGGGCAGTAGCGTCACTTACAGAGGTACCGCCGAAGCTTTAGANTCTGCTCTGTCCAGCTTATCAGGCTCATTCTTGTTAGCTATCGTTATTTTATATCTACTNATTAGTGCAATGTTTCAGTCGTTCAAAGATGCCTTATTAGTCGTAACAACTTTACCCATGGCAACCGTTGGTGGTATTTTGGGTCTGCGTTTACTGGATTGGATACTCAGAAAATTTGGNGATTCNAGCCANTCAATGGATTTATTGACCATGATAGGCTTCGTGATTCTTCTTGGATTGGTCGTAAACAATGCCATACTGTTGGTTTTAAGGGCCCGAGACGATGAAAGGCTCGGAATCAGTACAAATGAGGCTGTTGCTAATGCCGTTAGATTACGATTACGTCCGATATTTATGAGTACTTTTACCAGCATTTTTGGTATGTTACCACTATTATTGATGCCAGGTTCTGGCACAGAACTCTACCGTGGCTTAGCAGCAGTCATCGTAGGTGGCATGCTAATCAGCACTTTATTTACCTTGGTATTATTACCAAGTCTTTTGAAAATCACTGGAAAAAATCAAAAGGAGCATAACCTTGCAACAGTTTAAACTTATACCTTTATTATTCATGCTTATTGGCTCTTTTGTCGCCAAAGATACATTGGCACAACAGCCCGATGCTTTGGTTAAAACAGCAGAAGTGGTTTCTATACAAATGTCGCCATTACGAAACATTGCGGCCTATGCCAAAGCAAAATTTGTCACCACCATAAAAGCTGAATCTAGTGGACGCGTGGTTGAACTGGCACTGGTTGGCCAGTCTTTAAAAGCAGGTGAAGCTTTGGGGTTAATAGCTGATGATGTCTATGCTTTGCGTTTAAACGAACTGAAAGGTGCTATTGCCAGTCAACAAGCACAAGCAGATTATTTAATATCTGAATCTAGCCGCTTAAAAGCACTAAAGGAGCAGAACCTAACATCAGGTACAGCCTTAGATAAAAATAAAGCCGACCTAAAAGCCGCACAAGCCGATTTGGCTCAAGCCAACTCCAGATATGCCCAGCTTAAAAACAACATGTCTAAATTAACCCCAATATCACCATACAATGCGTTCGTTACAAAACAATTATCTCAACCAGGCCAATATTTAAACCAAGGTCAGGATTTACTAGAGATTATGTCCTCAGATGAAATTGAAATCATTGCACAATTACCGTTTAAATTAAAAAACGTTATTGTACCTGGAGACGAATGGCAATATATAGATCAAGTTGGTAATACAGCGTCCGCATTGGTAGAACGGTTTGTACCTGCAGCCACTTCAAACAGTCGCATGATTCAAGTTCACCTGAAAAATACAACGGGTCAACTGCTACCAGGCGAGCCGGTTCAATTGTTGGTGCCCGAATCACTGCCACAAACAGTTACAGCTGTGCCTCGTGATGCATTGGTGCTGCGTCGCCAAGGCTCTCATGTGTTTGTTATCAGAAATGGTATAGCACACAAGGTTGATGTAACCACAGGATTGGCACAAGGCAGTCTCATTGCGGTTTTTGGTGAGATATCACCTGGCGATCTAGTCGTGATCAGAGGCAATGAACGTCTTCGCGATCAACAACCCNCGCAGTTAATACGAGATTAANTGCATGAAACAATAAAAAACGCCGGCACAAAAGACCGGCGTTTAAACTGTAAATTTAAATTATNAACTGTTTAGACTTTGCTTCCACTGCTCAGCAGCTTCTTCTGCCTTCTCTCGAGTGTAGCCATACTTTTCCTGGATTTTCCCGGCCAATTTGGTTTTATTGCCAGCAATTACGTCCAATTCATCATCGGTTAACTTACCCCATTGGATGCGTGCATTGCCTTTAAACTGGTCCCATTTTCCTTCAACAATATCCCAATTCATAGTTCTTCTCCAAAGTTATAAAGTNCTTACCAGTGTACTTATATACAGTGAATTTCACGTATAAACCATGTTAATTTCAAGTCATATTATTTTTGGCACTTAATTTAAAGCCCAACAGGATTACCAAACATTTACCTATTAATATNTAAATACACAGGTAAGAAAAGGCCATTGATAAATAGATAAAAGGAGCTNTCATAAAGGCTACACATCAGATAAAGCGGCCCCTTATGATGCACAGAATTAAACCTACAAGAGCCCACATGCAGCATACAGATTTTTAAATCAATATAATTTAATTTTATCTTCGACCGCGGTTATGATACTGTCACCTAATAAGTGAAACTCTTTCGAGCGTGTGCTNCCTTTGCGCCAGGCCAAGCCGATTTCACGATAAGCGTCAAACTCCAAAGCATCGACTTGTACCTCTTCATTATTAAAGAAGGGCAATGTAAGCGCCATCTCAGGAATAAAGCTAACACCCAGGTCTTGCTTAACCATCTCTACCAAAGTGAGTAAACTACTGGCAGTAAACTGACTGACTTTATCGACATTTTTGATGTGACAGGCACTGATGGCATGATCGCGTAAACAATGACCATCATCTAATAAGAGAACGCTTCCCTCCCCTACATCATCAATATTAAATTTTCGTCCTTTTAACCATTGATTATTTATAGAACTTATTAATCTAAAACGGTCTTTAAACAAAGTCAGGGTTTCTACGCTCCGCATTTCATAAGGCAATGCCAACAAGATGACATCAAGCTGTCCCTGCATCAGTTGCGCATATATATCAGCCGATTTGCCTTCATGAATTTCAAGATCAATGTCAGGATACTGCTGATTCAAATAAGGCAATAACTGTGGCATTACAAACGGCCCGATAGTCGGAATCATACCAACCGAAAGCTTTCCTGACAAAGGGGACAGATTACCATGCGCCAAGTCCAGCATTTTTTTCATCTCAGACATAATAGTCAATGATTGCTGATAAATTTCACGACCTAGATTAGTCACGGTCACACTTTTATTGGTTCGATCAACTAATTGTCCACCCAGTGCGTTTTCCAGTTCTTTGATNGCTACACTGAAAGCTGACTGCGAGACAAAACAGCTGTCTGCAGCTTTGCCAAAATGATTGTGCTCAACCAAAGCATTAAAATACCTGAGTTGTTTGATGGTTGGAAAATGCATGGCTTAATCTGTAAAATGAATGATTAATCCTATTTTAATCTCTTATTTAGGATATTCAAGCGATGATACAAGCATTTTATTATTCAACTGGATGGCTTTAGGGCCCTGCTCACTATTTCAAATACATTCGGTGAGATACCTTCTGTTGAATGGATCCGTTTTATTTGATCTTGCATGCGTTGTTGTATGTCAGCATTGTACTGATGGTAGTCATTAAACATACCTGTCAAACGAGCAGCAATTTGGGGGTTGATTTGATCTAATGCAATGATTTGATCAGCCAAAAATTGATAACCAGAAGAATCAACAGCATGGAATTGAGTGATATTGGCACCACAGAATGCGCCAATTAAACTCCGTACGGCATTTGGGTTTTTCATTGAAAACACAGGCAACTCCATCAATTGTTTCACCCTAGATAAAGTATCAGATGATGGAATCGTTGCTTGGATTGACAACCATTTATTAATGACCAATGTGTTATTTTGCCATTCAGTAAAATACGCCCCTAATAAATCTTCAAATCCATCGACTTCTTGATGTGTTAGTAGCGTTAAAGCATGCATCTTATCGGTATAGTTATTAGCCAAAGCATACTGATCTTTTGCCAGACCAGCTAACTCCTTTTTATTGCCTTGAAGCAAGTACCACAAACAACGGTTTTTCAAACTGCGCTTAGCCACTTGTTCAGAACTGACTTGATAATCTGAGTTATCATAGTTTTGGTTATACACTGATAACAGCTCAACCTCTAATTGGCTTGAAATTTCTTTGACCAACCATTCCTTCGCATCAAATAACTTAAGCACATCAACATCATTCAATTTTAAAGTAAGCGACTTCAAAGAAGGTAAATTAATCGCCTCTGCAATCAATGCCGAATCGCTNCTGTCATCCAATAATATATGTCTGAATGATTCTAAAAAGTAACTAGGGCAGGTAAATTTTTCTGTATTTAACAAAGCCTTATATTTTCCAATGATAATTTGGCTTTGCATTTCTTGAGCCGCATCCCATCGGTTAAAGGAATCAATATCATGCTTAGTTAAAAAGGCCAATTCTTGATGACCAATCTCTCGATGGAGGTTAATTGGTGCTGAGAATCCTTGAAATAAAGAAGCTACGGGTCTGTTTTCAATGCCTTCAAAAACAAACTTTTGATTGGCATCCTTAAGTTCTAAAATCGTTTGCTTATCACCCGATGGATTCAATGACAGCGCATTTCCATCATGATCATATAACGCCATTCTGACAGGTATATGCATGACTTGCCAATCAACATCTCCTTGATAATTCTTTGGTTCAGCCTGCATGAACTCTAAAACAAATCGATTGGAATCAGACTCATAATTTTCACGAACATAAACTTGTGGAGTTCCATTTTGTGAATACCACAATTCAAATTGAGTCAAATCAACTTGATTGGCATCAGCCATAGCCAACCGAAAATCATTACAACTGGCGGCAGAACCATCGTGACGTTCAAAATAGAGTTTCATTCCTTTTTGAAACCCATCCTCACCGAGTAACGTGTGGTACATTCTCACCACTTCTGAACCTTTTTCATACACCGTCAATGTATAAAAATTATTAATTTCAATATAGGAATCAGGTCTAACAGAGTGCGACATTGGTGAAGCATCTTCAGCGAATTGTGCAGATCGTAAATAACGCACATCCTCTATTCGCTTAACCGCTCTCGATTGTGAATCTGCAGTAAATTCCTGATCTCTAAAAACCGTTAACCCTTCCTTTAAAGAAAGTTGGAACCAATCTTTACACGTCACACGGTTACCGGTCCAATTATGAAAATACTCATGTCCTATAACGGCTTCAATATTAATAAAGTCTTGATCAGTTGCCGTTTCAGGTTTTCCCAAAACATATTTTGAATTAAATATGTTAAGGCCTTTATTTTCCATAGCCCCCATATTGAAATCATCCGTGGCAACTATATTATACTCATCGAGGTCATAAGCTAAATTAAACCTTTCTTCATCCCATTTCATTGATTTTATCAATGATTGCATAGCAAAATCACAAGCATCAATATTCTTTGATTCGGTATATATTCGAAGCTGAACCTGGTTTTGTTCTTTGGTAATAAAATGATCTTCAATGTAATCTAAATCCCCTGCCACCAGGGCAAATAGATAACTGGGTTTGGGGTGCGGATCCATCCATTTACAATAATGCCTGCCGTGATTCAAATCACCTTGTTTAACTTTGTTNCCATTTGATAACAACACTGGATACCGGGCTTTATCTGCAACAATGGTTACCGTAAATTTTGCCAAAACATCAGGCCGGTCAGGATAGTATGTGATTTTTCTAAATCCTTCAGCTTCACATTGAGTCAAAAAGAAATCGCCCGACTGATATAAACCTTCCAAAGCTGTATTTTGTGAGGGGTATATTTTAACCACCGTTTTAAGTTCAAAATATTGAGGCAAATCGGTTAACAACAACCCACGGTCACAGACACTATATTTATCCGTGGATAATTTTTTTTGATTCACTTCAATCGACAACAGTTCCAAATCCACACCATCTAAAAACAATTCATGTTGATTGTGAATGGGATTAATTTCAAACTGGATTCTGGCAGTAACTAAGGTGCTATCAGAATCAACAACGAAAGCCAAATCAACAGCTTTGGCCCAATAATTTGGCGATTGATACTGCTTTCTATAGATGACTTGTTTAGAAGTACTCATCCTATAATTTCAGGTTGATGGAATGAATGATACATTTTTAAAACACCTCTTAATTAGCTGTTAACTATTGATAGATTTTTTTCTTAACATTTGACCCATTATGATACCAAATTCAAACAAAACCCACATAGGTATAGCCAATAAAATTTGCGAACTCGGATCAGGCGGAGTTAACAACATAGCGACGACAAATATACCAACAATAACGTAGGGTCTTGATTTAGCCAAATTCTCTGCAGTCGTTACTCCGAGCATAATGAGAATGATGACAGCAACTGGAATTTCAAAGGCTAAACCAAATGCAAAAAATAGACTGACCACAATATCGAGATAGGAATTTATATCAGGCATATATGTGACACCTTCAGGTGCTATGCCAGGCAGGAATACAAAAATAATTGGAAAGACAATAAAATATGCAAAAGCACATCCCGCATAGAACAAGACAATACTTGATATCAATATAGGCGTTGCTATACGCTTTTCTTTTTTATAAAGACCCGGTGCTACGAAAGCCCAAATCTGATAGATAATCATTGGCATACTGATAATTATTGCCAAAATAATTACCATTTTGAAGGGGGTTAAAAAAGGTGACAATACACCAGTTGCTATCATCTCAGTACCTTGACTTAAGTTACTGAGAACTGGCTGAGCTATCACTGTGTAAATTTCGCCAGCGAATGGGAACATGACTAAAATGAGTACTAATATAGTGAATACCGCTTTGATCAGCCGGCTTCTGAGTTCAACCAAATGGGAAATTAACGATTGCTCTTGGTCAGTCATTTAAGANTTTAGTTTATCTTGTTTTGAGGAGGATTTTGTCGTTAGCGTCTTAGTTTCAACATCAGCTTGTTTCACCTGTTCGACTGTTTCAGACAATGCGTCCTCAATTTCTCTGGCTTCAGCCAACATGGCATTTTCTTTCAGTTGTGCTTTTACGGCTTCAATTTCGAGTTCTTGTTCCACTTCGTTCTTTATAGATTGAAATGATCTTTTCATTTTACCAATATACAAACCGACTTTTCTGGCAACTGAAGGTAATCTTTCGGGACCCACAACCAACAAGGCCACAACAAAGATAATCAACAATTCGGAAAAACCAATATCGAACATAATTTTTTATTTATTAACTGATTCTTTTGTTTTTTGGTTCGCTTGTTCTGTTTCATCATCAGCTTGATGATCCAGTTCTTGTTTATCCTCATCAGAGATGCCTTTTTTAAAGCCTTTAATTGCACCACCTAAATCACTACCAATGTTTTTAAGTTTTTTGGTGCCAAATAACAATGCAACAATGATTAAAATAACCACCAATTCCTTCAATCCAAATCCACCCATAAAAGCCTCAATACAATAGTTTTAAAAACAGCCATTATAACTGTTAGTAAGTTAACAAAATATTTACCAGTTCAACTAATTACAATTTAAAGCTGGTAATTTTATATAAAGATATTTTTACTAATTCTCTATTAGACAATACCGAAACGGTTATTTAAAGAATTACTTATAAGAAGAGCGCAATGAAATAAAGCCAACAGAAAACACTGACAAAAACATCAATAGCCATCCATTCAAACTCAATGTAGGAACTGATACCAAGGGAGTTCCTCGGTTACAACCACCGGGGCCTGCAATAGCCAGTGATTCAATTCCAACCAATGTTTCAGATATAAATTCTGCTTCACCCGTAGCCGCATCAACTTTAAATATTCGCGAAGGGAATGGGTTTAATGGGTCGGAAAGTCTTAAATTGATAACCAACCACAGATTACCTTCTTCATCAAAAGACATACCAGATCCATTTAATTCGATTCCACCACCTAAATCTCCCAATGGTCCAACCAATGTGGCTTCAGCAGTTAAAGAATCAATTTTATATAAATTAAAGTCACCAGATGCTACGGCATACAAATCATCACCCCAAGCTGCTAATGAAGTAAAGTTGTGCCCTGTATTACCAATTAAAGTGGCTTCTCCACTGGCTTCATTGACTTCATATAAATCGCCTGTGTGTTTAACCACCATGTTCAATTGATTAGAACAGGTAAACGTTAAACCAAAATCATAACTTTCAGGGACAGATCCAAACCCTAAGTTTTGATTAATGTTTGAGACTGGAAATGCTTGCGCATCAGGAATCGATATTTGAACCAATGTTTTGGTGTTGTCATCAGCACCATACAGTGTGCCATTTGCAGACATTGCCAAGCCTTCAAGTGCAATGTAAGGATCTGCAATACGACCTTTACTGACAAATTCACCGGTTTCAAGATTGATTTCAACCAAATGGTCGGGGTATTCAAAATTATCATCAGCCACAGAATAAGCCATGACCGCAGCAAAGGACTGCGTAGCAAACACTGATAAAATAATTGTTAGACTTAAGCGTAGCATGATTTTTTTATAATTTAATTAGTATTAATATCGTATTGTTCAGATGTTAGCAAATTACAACCCGATAAACAACAAACTTTTAAATGCAATTGACTTCAATGCACTTAAGCCATCATTAACCTTAGGTTATGCAGGAATCAGTTGCTTCGCAACATATTTGGCATAATCCTCTATATTGCTGGTGTCTTTGAATTTACCATGTAGTGTTTTTGCCATATGCAAATAACCAACGTACACAGAATATGACATCAAAGACTGTTGTTTGGCTTGGTCTTCTGGATAACCAATTTCTTGAAACGATTGCTGTAGATAGGACAGCCTTTCTAAGGTCACCTCTTTCAAAGTCTTGGCCACAAAGTCATGCTGCCGATCTGCCAACAAAGTGGCGTAAATCAAATGACTTTGCAAAGGCTGTGCGCTTAATAAAAACCAAGCGTTTAACCTTTCATGCGGATCAGGAATTGACCATATTTCTTGTTTAATTACTTCTTTGTCATCTTTCTGCCAACGCTTCAATGCCGCAACAATCAAGTCTTTTCGGTTGCCAAAATGCCAATAAAAACTACCCTTAGTGACCCCCAAATCTTTAGCAATGTTCTCAACAGCAACTGCACTCACTCCTTGGTGAGCAATCACATCCAATGTGGCTTTTTCCCAATCAGAGGGGTTCAAAGATTTCTTTTTTGCCGTTAGTTTCATATTCACCTGTAAGTAGACTTTACAATATCATAGTTTTATAAAGAAGCTGGTCAACAAAAATATTANGTTTTCCATACGCTTGCGTATTGACAATTACGCCANCACACACCATACTATACCGTATGTTACAATAAAACAGGAATCAATCATGACTTTTTTAACCCTATTAGGCTACCTACTCGCAGCCACATTGATTGCGGGGT
>JGI24723J26617_10000675_pt1 | contig 32801 bp, 25 predicted proteins | sample Cruoilmetagenom6_FD_26617 | JGI IMG/M metagenome (IMG submission 26617) | reverse complement strand
GGCAACGCTGAAGAACGCGTGCTGAAAAGCTTAGCCAAAGAAGCCCGTGATCAACTTGGTACACTGCCGGGTGCAGCAGACATCCAGACCAACGGTGCCCGNGATGAAGAAGTGTCCATTGAGCTTAGCGAAGTAGATATGCAACGCTACGGTCTTACTTTTGATGAAGTAGCCTCTGCTATTCGTCGCTCTTCTGTTGATTTATCTGGCGGTACTATCAAAACCAGCTCAGGTGAAATTAAGCTGCGCGCTCAAAACCGTGCAGATAATGAAAATGATTTCGAAAACATCATATTAAGACAAACCGCTGACGGTGCTACCGTGCGCGTGGGTGACGTTGCTAATGTTATTGATGGTTTTGTTGATGTTGACTTCATTGCACGTATGGATGGCTCTCCTGCAATTCTAATGCTGATCAAGTCTAGTGAAGGCATGAATGTGGTGGAAACCAGTGATGCCGTGCATAAATGGATTGAAGAATATAGAAAAACCCTGCCCGACGGCGTTGAAGCTGTGTTGTGGTGGGATAGTTCTGAGGCCTTCAAAGGACGGTTATCAACTATTTCTGGCTCAGCTATGCTCGGTTTGTTGATGGTATTTATTGTTCTAATCTTAACCTTGCGCCCTAAAGTAGCTTTCTGGGTAACAGCTGGTATTTTCACTGCCTACGCAGGTGCATTCATCTTCCTACCAGGTAACGGTGTAACGCTTAACATTCTATCGCTCTTCGGCTTCCTACTCGTGCTTGGGGTTGTGGTGGATGATGCGATTGTGGTGGGTGAAAACATCCACACAGAGTCGCATAACAGTGATGATGCTGTTGAAAATGCAATTCTCGGCACGCAACTTGTTGCGAAACCCGTGTTCTTCGCAGTTTTAACCACAATGATTGCGTTTTTGCCGTGGCTATTGCTAACGGGTATTCAGGTGCAATTTACGAGGCACATTACTATCACAATCATCGGGGCGCTTGCTTTCTCTTTGATTGAAGCCTTTTTCATTTTGCCTGCTCACTTGTCAAAGTTACATCCTCGCGAACACCTAAACCGCTTCTCAATGTTTCAAAAGAAGATCGCAGACGGTATTGTTAACTTTGCTAAGGAGAAATACCGTCCATTCGCCTTTAAGGCGGTGGCTAACCGTTATCTAACCGCTTCTATCTTTGCAGTAGGCTTTATGTTGTCTGTAACCTTCATGGCAACAGGCTGGGTGAAGTTTTCCTTCATGCCTGAGATTGAAAACGATGGTATGCGCGTGGAAATCACCATGCCAAACGGCACTTCCTTTGAGCGTGCCACACAGGTTTGGCAGCAGGTTGAAACTGCTGGCCTAAAGATTGACCCTCATTTTGCTGATCGTAATGACACAGATGAAAAGCTGATGGTCCATTATTTTGGCTTTGTTCAGCCAACCCGTATCTTTGCCTTCTATGACATGCAGTCTGGCAACACGCGCTCCATCCCGATTAAAGAGATTGGTGACTATTTCCGCGCAGCCATCGGCGATATCCCTGATGCTGAAGAAATAGANATNCAGTCTTCGTTTAACGGCGGTGATACNTCTCTCTCCTTCGCGGTTTATGCGGACGAGACAGAAGACCTNAGAAAAGCTGTGGACGAGTTACATGAGAAGCTACTGACCTATGACCTTGTTTATCAAGTGACCAATAGCTTGCAGCCTGCCAACGATGAACTGCATATCGAGCTACTACCCGGTGCTGAAAAGCTTGGGCTAACGCTTGATACGGTGTCCCGTCAGGTGCGCCAAGCTTATTACGGCGAAGAAGTGCAGCGAATTGCGCGTGAGGGCGGCGATGCTAAGGTTATGGTACGTTACCCGCGTGAAATGCGTCGCTCACTTGATAGCTTGCAAACCATGCGTTTGCGTTCAGCTGACGGTAGTGAAGTACCCCTATTCTCAGCGGTTGATCTCACTTTGAAACCCGGTGTTGACCGTATCAGACGTCGTGACCGTAAGCGAAATGCGTCTGTCTCTGCTGGCTTGCCTGATGAAGCCCGCGAAGAGATCCGCAAAGATTTAAACGAAAACTTCTTCCCACAGTGGTTGGCTGACAATCCTAACGTGAGCCGCAGTGTAACTGGGCAAGCGCAGGGTCAAGCTGAGTTCCTGCAAGAAGTTATATCGCTTTATGTCATGGCACTCTTTGCTATGTATGCAGCCATCGCTATCGCCTTTAGAAGTTATTTCTTACCGCTTGTGGTGATGATCGCTATTCCTTTTGCCTTCATGGGGTCCGTTTTCGGCCACATGATATGGGGCATCAAGCTAGCGCTCTTTAGCTTCTTTGGTATTGCAGCCGCGATCGGCGTGGTGGTCAACGATAACCTCGTGCTGGTGGATCATGCCCTACGCCTTAAAGCCAAGGGTGCGGATGCTTACCATGCAGCTGTAGAGTCAGCGACCGCGCGTTTCAGACCAATTTTGCTTACAACCGTCACAACCGTCATAGGCCTTGTTCCAATGATGTTAGATGACAGCTTGCAATTGCAGGATCTGAAGCCAACGGTAATCTCACTCTCGTTCGGTGTGTTCTTTGCATTCTTCGTCACTTTGTTCCTAGTGCCATCCCTGTATGCCATCGCAGAAGATATAAAAATATTCTTCTCTGGTTGGTGGAACGGCCTAAAGGGTGACATGAAGTTTAAAAAAGGCGATAAGCCAATTGATGGCAACGAAAATCGCCCTGTTATTGAGCGTCGCGAAGCACCTTAAGAGGCTTTAAGCAAACAAACAAAAAGGGCGGCCCCTCAGGACCGCCCTTTTTCTATTCTGTTTTCTATCCTAAATTAAGCTTGCTTATTCAGCTTTTGCCCTTGGCTCACCAGGTGCATACTGATCACCAAAGCTATTACCTTCGTTCCAGCGTGGCTGCTCGTCAGCATTCGCTATCTCTTTAATGATAAGATAGTTCACCAAAGAAAACTTAGCACCAGCAGACCATACAATAGGCTGCATCAAATCATCAGCGGGGCTGTGATAGTTGCTGTCTAAAAAGCCTCTAAAGCTTTTGTAGCCATTACGCTCTTTTGCTGGGAGCGATGTGTCATCACCAACAGCCGTTGGGCCAGTCATCAAGAAGATGGATGGGATACCTTGTTGCACAAAACGATAATGGTCAGAACGAGTAAACAAACCCTCTTCTGGCATTGGGTCTTCTGCTAGGTTAATCCCTGCCTTGGCAGTTGCCCGTGCAGCCACTGGACCAATGCTTGAGTGCTCAGAACCAAAAGCCACAACATCTGCAAAATCATATAGCAGTACAGGCATATCAAGGTTTACGTTTGCAACGAGGCTCTCTCTAGGAACAGTTGGATTATAAGCAAAATACTCAGCACCCAACAGGCCTTTTTCTTCCGCTGTAACCGATAGGAACATCACAGAGCGACGTGGGGCTTCGCCCATACTTGTGAAGGCACGTGCGGCCTCTAGCATAGACGCTGTACCAGTGGCATTATCCATAGCGCCGTTACAAATGGTATCACCCTCTGCACCAGCTCCGTTGCGATTTGCACATTGGTCGCCAGTATGGTCCAAGTGTGCAGAGATCACCACATACTGGTCTTTTAGCTCAGGGTCTGATCCTTCTAAGATGCCCACAACGTTAGGACTAGAAATTTCATCGCCTAGTTTGCTAACCACTTTAAGGTCAGCAGAGCCACTAATGTCAGCTGCTACTGCGGTTTTGGCACTTTCCATATCCAAACCAATAGACGCTAGAATAGTTGCCGATAGCTCAGGGCTAACCATGGCACCAGCGATTGCTTCTTGTGTCGTTGGTTTACCTTTGCCGTCTGGTGTAAACCAGTTCAGCCGTGAACCGCCCGTAAAGCCTTTCAAGCGCTCCCATGAGCCAACACGACCTTTAAGCTGATCACTGAATAGAACAATAACACCAGCAGCACCGCCGCGAGGTTTATCATTACGTAGCGAAGCCGCTACATCAGACGGCAAGCCCGCTGGTGTGCCGTATAGGCGCACGAGGATTTTTCCTTCTGTTTCTACACCAGCGAAACTATCAACACCATGTTCAGGGCTTTGTACGCCGTAGCCGACAAAAACCAAATCACCACTTGCCATAACTTCGGCTGCGCTTGCACCTTGTGACACAACATTGTCACCAAAGGTCGCCGCTGTATCTTCGCCGCCAAGCGTGAGGCCCATAGTGGATTTCTCATTATCAACGCCCGTACTACGAAACGTTACGGTTTGAAAATAACCACCGTCTTCACCACCAGGGACTAAGCCCATGTCTGAGAAATTTTGTGCAACATAATCTGCTGCGGTNTGGTAGCCTACGGAACCNACATCGCGGCCGCCAAGATCATCAGATGCTAGGAAACGCACATGCGCTTCAAAGCGTTCTGCGCTCATTTCAGGCAGAACCTCTTCCGCTGGTTGTTGGTCACATGCTGCCAACGCAAACATGCTGGTAGCAAGCAGTGCTGTCGCACTGATAAAGCTTTTGGTTTTCATAAAACCCCCCTTTTGTTTATTTCAGTGTGGAAGACTATGCCTGTCTTTTGGCTTTGGCAAGGGGCGGGGCCACAAAAAAGGGCCGCGCAAGCGCAGCCCTTTCATCATTCATTTGGTATTAAAGCTTAGTCAGCAGCAGGTGCAGCCGCGCGTGGCATGCCTGGTGCGTATTTATCACCATACTCGTTGCCTTCGTTCCAACGTGCTTCAACGTCAGCGTTTGCAAGGGCTTCAATGATCTTATAGTTCGCCAAAGTGTATTTAGCGTGAACGTCCCACATAATAGGCTGAGCCATATCGTCAGCAGCACTATGATAGTTTGTGTTCAAGAACTTATAAAACTCCGTATAACCTTCGCGCTCTTTAACAGGTGTTGCTGGGTCGTCGTTAACCGACGTTGGGCCAGTCATCAAGAACACAGATGGCACACCTTTTTTTACGAAGTTATAATGGTCAGAGCGTGTAAACAAACGCTGCTCAGGCATTGGATCTTCTGCAAGACCAACGTTAATCTCAGCAAGNGCCGCTTCCGCGATACCCCAAATGCTAGAATGCTCAGCNCCAAATGCCACAACATCAGNAAAATCATAGAAAAGGATCGGCATATCGATGTTTACGTTAGCTGTGATCTTGTCGGCTGGAACCGTAGGGTTCGCCGCGAAATACTGAGAACCAAGCAAGCCTTTTTCTTCAGCTGTTACGTTCAAGAACATAATGGAGCGACGCGGAGCCTTATCAAGTTGGCTCAGAGCTTTGGCAACTTCCATTGTTGTTGCTGTACCTGATGCGTTATCAAGTGCGCCGTTACAGATCGTGTCGTCAGCATCAGCCGTATCACGGCCTTCAACATGCGCACACATACCAACGTGGTCAGAGTGCGCTGAGATAATAACATACTCATCTTTAAGTTCAGGGTCTGAGCCTTCAAGCACTGCTGCAACATTGGGGCTCTTAAGCACGCTAGAGACGCTTACTTGCTTCATATCAGCAGTGACGCTCATTGCTTTTGCGGTAAAGCCTTTTGTGCCTGCCATTTTAACAGCGTCAGCGTAATCCATACCAGCCGCTGCAAACATACCATCAGCAGCTTCAGCACTGATAAAGGCAGTGGCATAATCATCACCAGCAGGCTTTTCACCACCTTTTTCCATTAGGTTCATCTGTGCACCTGAAAAGTAACCATGGTAGTTTTTAAACATTGCTGCAGAATTATCAGATGGCGCTAATAAGCCAATAACGCCAGCTGCGCCTTGTTCTGCTTTATAATCTTGCAAACCTTTAGTGCCCTTAGGCGTACCAGTGAGACGAAGAATGATCTTACCCGTCACATCAACACCAGCAAAATCATCATGACCTTGCTCTGGGGCATGGATACCGTGCCCTACGAACACAACATCGCCGCTAGCCATGAGTTCAGCCATCTTAGCATTGCCAACAGAAACCCAATCATCACTTGTGAGCGTTTTGGTCTCGCCGCCAGCTGTGTAAGAAAGCCATGACGCTGTTTGATTACTGTGAAGACTAAAGAACGGAACTTCTTGATAGAAGGTGCCGTTTTCACCGGCTGGTGTTAGGCCAAGATCTTTATAGAAGTTAGCAATATACTCTGAAGCTTCGCGGTGCTCAGGCGTGCCAACATCGCGGCCCTTCATTCTGTCATCAGCGAAATAAGCCACATGNCCTTTTAGNTTTTCAGCNGTCATCGCNGGTCCGTCATCCATCATCGCTTGGTCGCAGGCTGCTAGGCCAAACGCACCAACCGCAAACATTGCTGACGCGGTTAAAAGTTTATATTTATTCATTGTAATACCCTCTCTTTAAATTAGTTGACGCCACGCTATCCCTATCGCACTAAAGTTACAAGGCAGCTTGTCGCAATTTTCGCTCCACTTATCGCAGAGCTGGTTAATTTTTGAGGCATTTGGTTCTAAGCAGGGAAAACTGTGGGCTGATCACCCTCTCGCCACTGCGGATATTTGGCCATAATCGCCTTAAAACGCTCAGAATCGAGAAAACTTCCGAGCCATGCATGCAGTGCAGGCAAATCCTGCGCGTCAAACCACGCGCGGTCTGTGTTAGCAAACTGGCGCACAAAGGGCGCTACCACGGCGTCAGCCAGTCCAAAGGATGCCCCAGCCAAATAAGGCGTCTTGTTCAAGCGGGCTTCTATGTCATTAATGTAGACCATACCACCTGTGCGATGCTCGCTAGCCACAGCCCCCGCATAACGATTGGCATATTTATAACGATCTAGATGGGTTTTAAACGTACCATCATTATCCTTAAAAAGAGCATCACAGGCCACCTTGTCAGCATCAGTTTTTGGTGCCCAGCCATTCGGATCCTGCTTTGTTAGGGCCCAGTGGATAATATCTTCACTCTCGTCAATTACTGTACCGTCCGGTAGCACCAACACTGGCACCGTGCCTTTAGATGATTTTTCCAGCATATCAGCGGGCTTATCTCGCAACACCACTTCACGCAGGGCTACTTTTATCCCCGCCTCGCTCAGCACCAGTCGTGCCCGCATCGCATAGGGGCAACGCCGAAAACTATATAATATTGGTAGATCATCTATTGCTGTCATGGTGGCTACTCTAGCATTAAACCCGCGTCACTCAAGCCGTTTTAAAGTCTACTCTTGTAAAAAACTTGTGTTCTAACCATATAGAATTTACAGTACATACCGAAAGTTCAAATTTAAAGCGAGTGACCCTATGACCGATAATAATTCCGCCCTTTTCAGGCCATTTACCGTAAACTCATTAGAGCTAGAAAACCGTGTGGTAATGGCACCGATGACGCGCTCCTACTCCCCTGGAAACATCCCGAATGAATTTGTGATTGAATATTATAAAAACCGCGCCAAAGGCGGTGTCGGCCTTATCATTACCGAAGGTACTTGTGTGGGTCACAAAGCCGCGAACGGCTATCCAAACGTACCCTATATATACGGTGATGATGCCCTAGAAGGTTGGCGCAAAGTGGTAGATGCTGTTCACGCCGAAGGTGGCAAGATAGTTCCGCAGCTTTGGCATGTTGGCTCTGTGAGAAAAGCGGGTACCGAGCCTGATCCTGCAGTGCCTGGTTACGGTCCTTCTGGCATGGTTGTGCCCGGCAAAAAACGCTGTGAAGTTATGAGCGAAGACGACATCCAAGAGGTGATCGCAGCTTTCGCTAAGGCCGCTAAAGACGCGCAAGGCGTTGGTTTTGACGGTGTTGAAATTCACGGTGCTCATGGCTACTTAATTGATCAGTTCTTCTGGGCTGGCACTAACGAACGTGATGACGCATGGGGCGGTGATCTACAACGACGCAGCGCTTTCGCTGTAGCTATCATCAAAGCCATTCGCAAGGAGGTTGGACCTGACTTCCCTATTATTTTGCGCTGGTCACAGTGGAAACAGCAAGAATATACCGCCCGCCTGGTAGAAACACCCGAAGAACTAGAAGCCTTTATCATGCCACTAAGCGATGCGGGCGTGGACGTTTTCCATTGCAGCACGCGGCGTTTTTGGGAACCTGAGTTTGACGGCAGCGACCTAAACCTTGCGGGTTGGGTCAAAAAAATTACTGGCAAGCCAACCATCACGGTGGGCAGCGTTGGCCTTGACGGAGACTTTATTGACCCTGAAGCAGGCGGCTTCCGCGAAAGCGCACCAGCTAGCATTGAAAACCTGCTGGACCGTATCGAAAAAGATGAGTTTGACCTAGTAGCCGTCGGCCGTGCGCTTATTGCTAATCCAAACTGGGCTAATATGGTGAAGAATGGCGAAAGCGATCAGCTCAAGCCCTACACAAAAGAGCTATTGATGCGGCTTGATTAGACTCGTTTCAACGCACTAAAATCTTTTTATATGCCAATAATTAAGCAGGACAGAAATATGATGTTTTTGTCCCGTTTGCGCATGAAAATTATAAAAAAACTCAAAAAATACCGTTTGTGATACCAGTTTATTTAGCGCGTACGATTTTGCTTTTCACACAAGAAATAATGGCATATGCGCAATAAACAAGGTTTTTGCTGCTTTTGTATTTTTTGGAGGGTGCCATGACAGCGAACTTATTAGATTTACGCGCGGAAATGCGGTCAGCTTTTATCGCTGATGAGACCACAGTGGTGGAAGGCTTGATCAAAGACTTTCCCATTAGTGAAGGCGACCGCACAGCGGTTACGAAAAATGCTGAGGATATTGTTACGCAGTCTCGTGCCCTCAAAGCGGAGCAAGGCTCGCTTGATGCGTTTCTCGCTGAGTTTGGCCTGTCGAACCAAGAAGGGGTGGCGCTGATGTGCCTCGCAGAAGCACTGCTGCGTATCCCTGACATCGACACCCAAGACAAACTAATCGCGGAAAAGATGAAATCTGGTGATTGGGCCGCCCACAAAGGTAAGTCTGACAGCAGCTTTGTTAATGCTGGCACCTGGGCTTTGATGCTCACAGGTAATGTAATCGAGCTAGATCGTAGCATCACCAACCGCCCATCCCAGTGGATGAAGGCGCTGGTCTCCCGCTCAGGTGAGCCCGTTATTCGTAAAGCAGTGATGCAAGCCATGAAGATTATGGGTCGCCAGTTTGTATTTGGGCGCACCATTGATGAAGGCCTGAGCAGAAAAGCTAAGCAACCAGTCGAAGCCCGCATGATGAGCTTCGATATGCTGGGTGAAGGTGCGCGCACAATGGCCGATGCCACCCATTACTACGAGCTTTATAAACAAGCCTTCCACAAGGTGGGTTCTGCCTGCCTTGGGGACGGTAGCGACCCGCATGACCGTAGTTCTGTCTCGATCAAACTTTCAGCACTGCACCCACGCTATGAAGAGACCAATAAAGCCCGCGTTATGGCTGAGATGGTACCTTGGCTCATCGAGCTGGCAGGCATCGCAAAATCATACGACATGCAAATGACCATCGATGCGGAAGAAGCTGATCGCCTTAATCTTTCGTTGGAGATTTTTGAAGTCCTCGCCCGCGAAGAAAGCTTGGCTGATTGGGAAGGCCTTGGTCTTGCTGTGCAAGCTTACCAAAAACGCAGCCCGCAGGTGATTGCATGGCTCACAGCTCTTGGCCGTGAAACAGGTCGTCGCTTTGCTGTCCGTTTGGTGAAAGGTGCCTATTGGGACACTGAAATTAAGCTGTTTCAAGAGCTTGGCCTTGATGACTACCCCGTTTACACCCGCAAGGCCGCAACCGACATTGGTTATCTCTACACGGCAAAAATGCTCATTGACGCCGCAGATGTCTTTTATCCGCAGTTCGCCACCCACAACGCCCACACTATTGCAGCCATTAGCCATATGGTAGGCGACATACGGTACGAATTTCAAAAGCTCCACGGTATGGGCAGCTTGCTTTATAAAGCCGCTGGCATTGTAGAAGGTAAGGCTATACGCACCCGGACATACGCCCCTGTTGGCCTGCATGAAGACCTCCTGCCCTATCTGGTGCGGCGCTTGCTAGAAAACGGTGCCAATTCAAGCTTCGTGAACCGCTTTATGGATGCCTCTGTGCCCGTGAGCGCAGTGGCGAGCGACCCAATCACCGATATTATGGCCGCGCCAGCGCTGCGCCACACACTCATTGCAACACCACCGCATATCTTTGGAAAGGACCGGCTAAACGCTGCCGGATGTAATCTCATGGATCCACTGCAAAACACACCAATGGTAAACGCGCTCAAAGCGCTCGAGACCACACAGTACAGTGCTAGCGCAATTGTCAGCGGCAAAGCCGTTGGTGATACGCCAGTTACAGTTACAAACCCTGCTGACACCACAAAAACCGTTGGCACAGTACAATATGCCCGACTTGAAGACATCGAAGCAGCGCTCGTAGCCAGCACCGCTGCACAATCTGCTTGGTGCGGGCTTGGCGGTAAGGCGCGCGCTGACATCCTCCGCGAAGTCGCTGTCCTAATGGAAGCAGACCGCGACCGCTTGGCAGATATGCTAGTGCGGGAAGCGGGCAAAACCCTCAGTGATGTTATCTCTGAAATCCGCGAAGCCGTGGATTTTTGCCGCTATTATGCCGTTGAAGCTGAAAAACACTTTGAGGGCGGCGAGATGATGCCTGGCCCAACAGGTGAGAGCAACGAGCTAACGCTGGTTGGTCGTGGCACCTTCTTATGTATTAGCCCTTGGAACTTTCCGCTGGCTATTTTCGCGGGTCAAGTCGCGGCGGCCCTAGCATCTGGCAACGCCGTTATTGCAAAACCTGCTGAGCAAACCTCCCTCATTGGATGGGCAGTGATTGAACTGTTCCACAAAGCAGGTGTGCCAGCAGACGTGTTACACTTCCTACCTGGCACTGGCGCTGTGGTTGGCGGCGCACTCACTGAGGATGAACGCATAAACGGTGTGTGTTTCACTGGCTCTACCGCCACCGCAAAGTTAATTAACCGCACCCTTGCCGCCCGTGACGGCGCAATTGTGCCGCTGATTGCAGAAACTGGCGGCCAAAACGCCATGATCGTAGATAGTACTGCCTTACCTGAACAAGTGAGTGATGATGTGATCATGTCGGCTTTTGGTAGCGCTGGTCAGCGCTGTTCAGCACTGCGTGTGCTCTTTGTACAGGACAGTATTGCAGACAAACAAATTGAGATGCTTAAAGGTGCTCTAGCTGAGCAAAAGATTGGTAATCCTGCACTTTTGAACACAGACGTTGGCCCGATCATAGATGAAACGGCGCTGAACAATCTTAAAGCTCACTGCGCTGAAATGGAGAAATCTGCAACACTCATCGCAAAAGCTGAACTTAGCGAAGACTGTGCAAATGGAACCTTCCTCGCGCCGCATATTTTTGAAATAGGCAGTATCAACGACCTCAGCCAAGAAAACTTCGGGCCTGTGCTGCATGTCGTCCGCTTCAAGGCTGATGAGATAGAAGATGTGCTCAAAGACATTCATGACACAGGCTACGGCTTAACTTTTGGTGTGCATTCTCGCCTTGAAGAACGCTGGAAGGACCTATTTGAAGGCACGCGCTGCGGTAATGTTTACATTAATCGCAACATGGTCGGTGCTGTGGTGGGCGTGCAGCCTTTCGGCGGTGAAGGCTTATCAGGCACTGGTCCAAAAGCTGGCGGTCCGCGTTATTTGTTCCGTTTTGCGGCTGAGCGAACCCGCACGATTAATACAGCAGCCATCGGCGGCAACACCGACCTCTTCTCTATGGAGGAATAGGCGGAAGAATAGGCAGTTAAGCCCCTTCTAAAACAAAGTTATATTAAAAAATTTGCACCCTGCGACGGCTTGAAGCACAATAGTCGTGGCGGGGTGTACATTTTCATCCTCTTTTTAACAACAAGCGGTTAAGCCCGCGTTCAGTTTGGAAAAGTCAGTATAGCGATCATGAAATGTAAATTGTTTATATACGCCCTTTTGGTAAGCTTTAGCGCTAGTGCTCTCGTAACTGAGGGTGTAAGCGCACTCGGCACATACGAGCCGATGAGTGTACGCCAAGATAGGGACCCAGAAGCTAAGCGACCTAATGCAAAGCCAACGCCTAAACGTCCAAGTCCTCAGCGCAGCACCTCCACCAGCAACCGCAGCCAAAGCAAGGCGTCTACAAAGAAAACACCAAAAGTAACGCCCAACAGCTTTCGCAAAGGCAGTAGCGAACAGGACAATGCCCTTAGGGCACAAAAAGAAGCCAAGCTGATGTCTTATTCCAAGCTGCGCAAACGAGCTGAAAAGCAAGTTGGTGGCAAGGTTTTGAGCCAGCAATTGGTCCGCACAAACCGAAATGGCTGGGTCTATCAGCTGCGGATGCGCCAAAATGATGGACGCATTAAGAGTGTGTTAGTTGATGCAAAAACAGGAAAAGTGCTGTCAGCACAATAAAAGCATCAAAGCGATAAAGAGGAGAGTCTCAAATGAGAGTTTTAGTAGTAGAAGATGATGACGCGCTTAGAGAGCAATTGGTTAGCGCCTTGCAAGACACAGGCTATGCGGTAGATAGCTCTGGCGACGGCGAAGACGGTCACTTTTTAGGTGAAACCGAGCCTTATGACGCCGCGATCTTAGACTTAGGCCTGCCTGTAATGGACGGTGCCAGCATCCTAAAAAAATGGCGTGCCGACGGCAAAGATTTTCCCGTTCTGGTGCTCACTGCCCGCGATACTTGGAGCGAAAAAGTAGAAGGCCTTGACGCTGGCGCAGATGATTACCTCACCAAACCTTTTAATATGGAAGAGTTGCTGGCACGCCTGCGAGCACTTATCCGCCGTTCAGCTGGTATCGCAAGCTCATTAATCACCGCTGGTGACGTAGTGCTAGACACCCGCAATGCAAAGGTCAGCGAAAACGGCATGAGCATTAAGCTTACTGCCCAAGAATTTAAGTTACTATCTTATATGATGCATCACCAAGGCAAGGTGGTGACCCGCACCACGCTCACCGAGCATATTTACGATCAAGATTTTGACCGTGATAGCAACACGATCGAAGTGTTTATCAACCGCATTAGACGCAAGCTAACCACCAGCATCATCCACACGGAACGCGGGTTAGGATACCGTCTTGAAGCACCGGAGACTGCCAAGTGAGGGAAAGACCTTTCGGCTTCCGCATCAAAACCCTAACGGGCCGTTTGCTTATAGCAGCGGCCCTTTGGACTGTTTTGGTGCTGGCCGTTGGCGGCGTTGTATTATCAGTTTCCTTTCAAAATTATGTGGAAAATGACTTTAACCAGCGGCTCACTGAGCAGATGGACGATGTCCTTGGCTTGATGGAGGTTAACACCGAAGATCAACTACAATTTAGGCGCAATTTATCAGATCAGCGCTATGACACGCCATACTCTGGCCATTACTGGCAAATCAACGAAAAAGGTGGAGAGACCATCCGCTCTCGCTCTTTGTGGGACACAGAACTGCAGGCTGACTTAAGCCACACCCAGTTCACTATTCTAGTGCATGATATATCTGGCCCTGAAGATCAGATGCTGCGCATCGCTGAGCGCGATGTCACCTTGCCTGAAGCACCTGACCGTGTGTTTAGGGTGCAAATTGCCTCGCATCTTGAAGAAGTGCAAGACGCTGTCGAAGCCTATGACCANATCGTAATTTGGTCACTAATTCTCATCGCCGTTGCCATCATAATCGCGGTCTTTGCACAGGTCCGTTTTGCCCTCAGTCCTATTCGCGGAGTACGCCGTAGCCTAAAGGATGTCAGGCAAGGCCGCATTCCTCGCCTTGACGAAGAGCTACCTGATGATATCGCACCACTCGCAGCGGAGGTTAATGCGCTCATTGAGCATAACGAGCAGATCATTAGCCGTGCACGCACCCATGTTGGCAACTTGGCGCATGCACTTAAAACACCACTAAGTGTGTTAGGGAATGAGGCGGAAAGCCTTAAGGACGAACGCCTTAAGGANCAGATCACCAAGCAAACNACNACCATGCAAAGCCATATAAATCACCACCTTAAACGTGCGCGTATAGCAGGTGGCGGCACAGGCCGCGGCGCCAATATTCGTACCAGTCTAGAAAGCATAAAAACCGCAATAGAGCGGCTATTTACAGATAAGAANCTCACGGTATCACTCGACGTTAGTGAAGACCTGACCTTCGCCGGCGAAAAAGAAGACCTTGATGAAATTATCGGTAACCTTATGGATAACGCCGCCAAATGGTGTGAGGGCAATATTGCTGTGAGCCTGACATCACTGCCTGATGCACCTCTGCGACCCATGTGTGAAATCACAGTAGAAGATGATGGTAACGGGGTGGCAGCGAAAGACTTTGATAGCTTGTTTGAGCGTGGTAAGCGGCTCGACGAGCAAACACCTGGAACAGGACTTGGCCTAAACATTGTGCGTGAAATCGCAGAACTTTCAGGTGGTGCAGTAAGACTAAACGCTTCAACACTTGGCGGCTTGCGGGTTGTCGTGAGCCTGCCAACAAAGGGATAACCTGCCTTATTTTCGCCCTGAAACATTCATCTTACGTTCAAACTTCACTGTATAGTATGATGGATGAAACATAGGATTAGGAGCTTCGAGATGCAAAAATCTCAAAATATGCAAAAGAAACAATGGCTGAAAATCGCAGTTATTGCAGGCCTTGGCCTCAGCCTCACTGCCTGTACGCAAGAAGAGCAAGGCAGCTTTTGGGGTGCCATAGTTGGTGGACTCGTTGGCTCTGCTGTCGCAGGTGATAACCCACACGATCAAGATTTTGCTATTTTGCTCGGCGCTGCAGTTGGTTCTGAGGTCGGTCGTTCACAGGGCCGTAAGCTCGATGAAGCCGACGCGATCGCACAGTACGCGGCACAACAACAAGCTCTAGAAGAGGGCTCCAGCGGTGAACGCTATGATTGGAGCAATCCTGACACTGGCACAAGCGGCTATTATGAGCCTGAACCAGCCTATAAAAACCCGTACAACGAATTTTGTCGTGAATATACGCAAACCGTTGTCATCGGCGGCGAAGAGGAAAAAGCCTACGGCAAAGCCTGTCGCCAAGTAGATGGCAGCTGGAAAATCGCCGACGACGAATAATCGCCCCTCAAATAGATTAGAGATTGCATCGCCTTAAGGCATTGTTTAGCCTCACGCTATGACACATCATATTGCAAACATTATGGACGAGCTTATCGCCACCACCCTTGCGGCTGGTGCTGTGATTATGGATGTTTATGCGACGGACTTTTCCGTGCGTGAAAAGTCTGACGCTTCCCCCGTAACCGAAGCGGACCAACGAGCAGAAGCCGTTATTGAGGCGGCCCTCGCGACAATTGCTCCACATATCCCTATGGTGGGAGAAGAAGCCGCCTCTGACGGCTATATTCCACCCGTTGATAGTGGCACTTTTTGGTTGGTCGACCCGCTGGACGGCACCAAAGAATTTGTCCATCGCCGTGGGGCTTTTACCGTGAACATCGGATTGATAGAAGACAACAAAGCTAGCGCAGGTATCGTTTACGCCCCCGACAAAGGACAAATCTGGTGGGGGATGATTGGGGACGGCGCATGGACCGCTGATGTGGTGGGCGGTGTTCTTGAAAATACGCGCGCTATTAGTACCCGGTCAGCAGATGCAGATAGCCTCGTGATTGTCGCGAGCAAATCACACCGCTCGCCAGAGCTTGAAGAGTGGATTGCAAACTACCCGACAGCTGAGAGTATTTCCATCGGCTCATCACTCAAATTTTGTTTGTTGGCTGAAGGCAAAGCAGACCTTTATCCAAGGCTTGGCCCGACCTGTGAGTGGGACACAGCAGCAGCACACGGTGTTCTAGTAGCAGCGGGCGGCGCGGTGAACACCCTTGATGGCAGCCCCCTCACCTATGCAAAAGATACCAAAACCTTCCTCAATCCATACTTTATGGCGATTGGGGATATGGGGTTTAAGCTTTAGTTCATAAAAAAAGGCGGCACTCACATGGAGGCCACCTTTTTTCAACATATTTAATCTGACTTTAGAACGCAGCTTTAAGCGCATCTACGAGGTCTGTTTTCTCCCAAGAGAAATGCCCATCTGCAGTTGGTGTGCGACCAAAGTGTCCATAAGATGAGGTTGGTGTGTAAATAGGTTTATTGAGGCCTAAGTGCTCGCGGATGCCACGTGGACTAAGGTCAACGAGTTCCTGCAAGACATTCGCCAACTTCACCACATCCACATTATCAAGCTCGTGTGTATCAACGAACATGCTGAGCGGCTTAGATACGCCAATCGCGTAAGAAAGTTGAATGGTACACTGGCTTGCTATGCCTGCAGCCACCACATTTTTAGCCAAATAACGGCAAATGTACGCAGCTGAACGGTCAACCTTCGTTGGGTCTTTACCAGAGAAAGCACCGCCACCGTGAGGGGCCGCACCTCCGTATGTGTCCACGATGATCTTGCGCCCCGTTAAGCCGACGTCGCCGTCTGGTCCGCCAATGATAAACTGACCTGTTGGGTTAACGTAAAACTCATCCTCTGGACACATCCAACCTTCAGGTATTACGTTCATCACATGTGGGCGCACAAGCTCGCGTAGTTCTTCTTGGCTCGCATCCGCACAGTGTTGAGTTGAGACAACAATACTGGTCGCGCCAACTGGACGGCCGTCTATATAGCGCAGAGAGATCTGCGATTTGCTATCTGGCTCAAACGGGCTGTTCGGGTTAGCATGTCGCTCTGCAGCAATAGAGCGTAAAATACGATGCGAAAAGTCAATGGCGGCTGGCATCAGGCTCTCAGTTTCGTCACAGGCGTAGCCAAACATAATACCTTGATCGCCGGCACCTTCGTCTTTTTCGTCGCCAGCATCCACGCCCTGTGCAATATCGGCAGACTGAGCATGGACATAACAGTTTACTTCAGCGTTTTTCCAGTGAAAGCCTTCTTGCTCATAACCAATTTCACGGACAGCATTGCGCGCCACGTCTTCTAGGTAATCATGCGTGATCTCTGACGGCCCACGTACCTCACCCGCTAAAACAATGCGGTTAGTGGTGACCAAGGTCTCAACAGCAACCCGTGAATATGGGTCAATTTTGAAATAAGCATCAACGATGCTATCCGAAATACGGTCGGCGACCTTATCTGGGTGCCCTTCGGAGACTGATTCACTGGTAAATAAAAATTCTGACATCAAAGTTTCCTTTAGTAGCGATAATGTTCTGGTTTGAATGGGCCTTCAACGGGCACATTGATGTAATCAGCTTGTTTTTGGTTGAGATTTGTGAGGTTTACGCCCAACTTAGCAAGGTGCAAGGCCGCAACTTTCTCGTCCAAATGCTTAGGAAGAACGAACACAGTGTTTTCATACTTGTCGCTATTTTCCCAAAGATCGATTTGAGCCAACACTTGGTTGGTGAAAGACGCTGACATAACGAAGCTTGGGTGGCCAGTAGCACAACCAAGGTTCACCAAGCGGCCTTTAGCCAAGATGATCAAACGCTTGCCGTCAGGGAACACAACTTCGTCCACTTGTGGCTTAACTTCTTCCCAATCATAGTTCTCAAGGGCAGCAATTTGAATTTCGCTATCAAAGTGACCGATGTTACAAACAATGGCACGGTCTTTCATGGCACGCATGTGATCGATGGTGATGATGTCAACGTTACCTGTTGTGGTGACAAAGATATCAGCGATAGGCGCCGCTTCTTCCATCGTAACAACCTCATAGCCTTGCATTGCAGCTTGAAGTGCACAGATAGGATCAATTTCAGTTATCAAAACGCGAGCACCTTGGCTACGAAGGCTTTCAGCAGAGCCTTTACCAACATCACCAAAACCAGCAACAACACAAAGCTTACCAGCGATCATTACGTCTGTTGCGCGTTTGATGCCGTCAACCAAGCTCTCACGACAGCCATAAAGGTTATCGAACTTAGATTTGGTAACACTGTCGTTTACGTTGATGGCAGGAACAAGCAACTTGCCCTCCTTCGCCATTTCATAAAGACGAAGAACACCAGTTGTTGTTTCTTCAGAGATACCTTTACAAGCAGCCATGATCTCAGGGTAATCTTCATGAAGAATACCAGTTAGGTCGCCGCCATCATCAAGAACGATGTTAACTTCCCAACCGTCAGGGCCTTTAATCGTTTGGTGGATACACCATTCAGCTTCTTCTTCTGTTTCGCCTTTCCATGCGAACACAGGAATGCCCGCAGCAGCCATTGCAGCTGCAGCTTGGTCTTGAGTTGAAAAGATATTGCATGAAGACCAACGAACCTCAGCACCGAGCGCTGTTAGCGTCTCAATAAGCACTGCAGTTTGGATGGTCATGTGCAGGCAGCCTGCGATACGTGCGCCAGCAAGTGGCTTGCTCTCACCGAACTCTTCACGCAGCGCCATAAGGCCTGGCATTTCAGTTTCAGCTATACGGATTTCCTTACGGCCCCAATCGGCTAGTGAAATATCTGCTACTTTATAATCGTTAAACTCAGTCATTTTGATACGCTCCTCGTTGGTATCTGCATCATATAACATACCCAGACTCCAAATTTTGCGTTTAATAACACACATATATAAGGAAATAAAGATTTCTTTATATATAAATAAATTAGCTCAAAAATATATGACACATGCTATCTCTTCTAAATATAAATATAGGCTACCATAACAAGATTTGCTTGCATATCCGCCCGCTAATTTTATACTGCGTCAAACGAATGAATAGGTATTTAATTCCATGAAGATAGTACAGGTTTTTGGTACGCGTCCAGAGGCGATCAAGATGGCGCCAGTTGTGCATGCGTTGGATCGTGTCGACGGTATTGAAAATATTGTCTGTGTGACTGCCCAGCACCGCGGCATGCTGGACCAAGTGCTGGATTTTTTCTCAATCACCCCTGATTATGACCTAGATATCATGCAGGCTGGTCAAACCTTAGCGGACGTTACGGCGCGGATACTATCGGAGCTAACGGTTGTTCTTGAAAAGGAAAAGCCCGATCTGGTTTTGGTCCACGGTGACACCAACACCACACTCTCTGCATCCTTGGCGGCTTTTTATCAGCAAATTTCTATCGGCCATGTTGAGGCAGGGTTGCGCACTGGAAATATCTATTCCCCTTGGCCCGAGGAAGCGAACCGCAAATTAACCGGGGCGCTCGCAACCTTTCACTTCTCGCCAACAGAATCTGCAAAAAACAATTTGCTAACTGAAGGGGTTAACCCCTCGAACATCTTTGTCAGTGGTAACACTGTGGTGGATGGTCTGTATCTTGCGCAGTCAATACTAGAAGGCGATAAAGAGCGTACAAATAGCTTTGCTGAGTATTTTTCATTCCTAAACCCAGACAAAAAACTCGTACTGGTTACGGGGCATCGGCGTGAAAACCACGGCGATGGATTTATTAATATCTGCGCAGCGCTGGAAGATATATCCAAAAGAGATGACTGTGAAGTTCTATACCCTGTGCATCTAAATCCCAATGTTAAGGGGCCTGTGCATGAATTTCTCAGTGATAAAAAGAATATTCACCTGATTGAGCCTCAGGATTATCCGTCCTTTGTCTATCTTATGAACAGGTGTTACCTTATTCTCACAGATTCTGGCGGCATCCAAGAAGAAGCACCATCCTTGGGCAAGCCTGTGTTGGTTATGCGTGACACCACCGAGCGACCAGAAGCGGTCGATGCGGGAACTGTCAAATTGGTGGGTACAGATAAAGAAATAATAATCACAGAAGTTGCAAATTTATTAGACAGTGATGATGCATATCATGCTATGAGCCAAGCCAATAACCCGTATGGTGATGGAACAGCTGCGCAACAAATTAAGGATATTATTCTCAATGCCAAGCTTTGATAAAATTTGTGTTGTTGGCTTGGGCTATATAGGCCTGCCAACTGCCGCTGTTTTCGCACGCTCTGGTGTGCAAGTGATTGGGGTTGACGTAAACCCTAAAGCTGTGGAGATCATTAACACGGGCAAAGCGCATATCGTTGAAGCTGACCTTGATGATTTGCTACATGAAGTGGTGGAAAATGGCTCTCTGAAGGCCAGTTTAACCGCTGAGGACGCTAATGCATACCTTATTGCTGTACCAACCCCCTTTAAGGGCGATCATGCGCCTGACTTAGCCTATGTTGAGGCCGCTACACGCTCTATCGCCCCTTTCGTGAAGGAAGGTAGCTTACTCGTGCTAGAATCTACCGTTCCCCCAGGCGCCACCGAGAAAATGGTTGAGTGGCTTGAACAAGAGCGCCCAGACCTAAAAGAAAAAGGCGGAGCTGGCGTTGCTTACTATGCAGCACACTGCCCAGAACGCGTATTGCCTGGTCGTGTTTTAATAGAACTTGTGGCCAACGACCGCATCATCGGGGGCATCACACCAACTTGTTCAGCACAAGCGCAGGCCTTGTATCAGCTATTTGTTGAGGGTGACTGTGTTATCACCAATGCACGCACGGCTGAACTTGCCAAACTTACTGAAAATAGCTCACGCGATGTCGATATCGCCTTCGCCAACGAACTATCGATCATATGTGACAAGCTTGACATTGATGTTTGGGAGCTCATAGCGCTCGCAAACCGCCACCCACGAGTAAATATTTTGCAGCCTGGCCCCGGTGTGGGTGGCCACTGTATTGCCGTAGACCCCTGGTTTATTGTGGATGCCGCACCTGAAGAGGCTAAAATTATACGCATGGCTCGTGAAATTAATGATAGCAAGCCAAACTGGGTAATTAGCAAAGTTAAAGGCGCTGCAGCCAAAACCGGCAAAGAAACACCTGTTATCGCTTGTCTAGGACTGGCTTTTAAGGCAGACATTGATGATCTGCGCGAAAGCCCTGCACTGATAATAACTGAGCGGTTGGCCGAAGAAAATATCGCAGAAATAATTGCTGTTGAGCCAAATATTAGTGATCAAACACCAAAGCTAAAAAAGGCGGGTGTTGAGCTCGTTGAATTGGACACAGCCCTTTCTAGAGCAGATGTAGTCGTTCTATTGGTTGATCATGCAGCGTTTAAAACGATAACGTTGGGGCAACTAGAAAATATTTCCGTAATTGATACACGTGGTATCGTAGGTGCAAATCATGATTAGTAATAAAAATATCAAAATAGCAATTATTGGACTTGGCTATGTTGGCTTACCTCTTGCCGTAGAGTTTGGAAAAGTGTTACCCACACTCGGGTTTGACATCAACGAAGTACGCATCAACGACTTAAAGTCTGGTAACGACCATACCTTGGAATGCACAAGCAATGAATTACTCTCTGCGACAAAGCTTAGTTATTCTGCCGATGAAGATCATCTAAAGGCCTGCAATATATTCATTGTGACGGTCCCTACCCCAATTAATGAAGACAAAGAGCCTGATTTATCACCACTACAAGGCGCGTCAAAGATGTTAGGCGACAAGATATCTGAGGGAGATATCGTAATTTATGAATCGACCGTCTACCCTGGGTGTACCGAAGAAGTATGCATCCCAATACTTGAGAAAATATCCAGCTTAAAGTTAAACCAAGATTTTTATGTAGGCTACAGCCCAGAACGTATTAATCCAGGGGACAAACAACATCGAGTGACGAACATTAAAAAGGTTACCTCCGGATCCAACGCCCAAAGCGGTGAGTTTATTGATGCCCTTTATAAAAAAATAATCATTGCAGGCACGCACTTGGCATCCACCATCAAGGTCGCGGAAGCCGCTAAAGTCATCGAAAATACGCAACGTGATGTTAATATTGCACTGATCAATGAGCTTGCGAAAATATTTAACATTCTCGACATTGATACATTGGATGTACTGGAAGCTGCTGGCACAAAATGGAATTTCCTTCCATTCAGGCCCGGCCTAGTAGGTGGGCACTGCATCGGCGTAGACCCATATTACCTCACCCACAAAGCCCAAGATATTGGCTATAATCCCGAAATGATTTTAGCTGGTCGCCGGCTAAATGACAGTATGGGTAAATATGTTGTTTCACAGTTAATGAAAGAAATGATCGCGAAAGACATAGCGCCTAAAAGTTCAAAAGTTCTCGTTATGGGGCTGGCATTCAAGGAAAACTGTCCTGATATTCGAAATACGAAAGTTATTGATATAATCACTGAGCTAAAAGAATACGGAATCGATGCGGATGTTTATGATCCTTGGATCAACGCGGAAGATACTGTTAAGGAATACGGCGTCAACCCTATTACTAGCATAGAAAACAAAAAATTTGACGCTATTATCTTCGCAGTAGCACATAATGAATTTAAACAAATGTCAGTGAGTGATATCGAGAATATTACCAACCCCAATCATGTTATATATGACTTAAAGTATATTTTTGATAAAGAGTTCTCTGACATACGGCTATAAATACTATTATACTGAACAATACGACTCAACGTTAAGAGAGAATAGATACATGAGCCACTACGAAGACATTATCGAGCAGCTAAAACAACAGCCAAAGACATGGCTGGTTACTGGCTGTGCGGGCTTCATTGGCTCAAACCTGTTGGAATTTCTACTTAATTTAAATCAAAGAGTTGTGGGTTTAGATAATTTCATTACTGGCCATCAAGAAAATCTAGACGAAGTGCAAAAATCTGTCACACCTGAACAGTGGGATCGCTTCAACTTCATTTTTGGTGATATATGTTTAGTTGAAGACTGCAAGAAAGCTGTTGAAGGTGTTGACTATGTGCTTCATCAGGCTGCCTTGGGCTCGGTGCCTCGTTCTATCGTTGATCCTATTGCCACCAATAATGCCAATATAAGCGGATTTCTAAACATGCTCGTGGCATCAAAGGATGCAGGTGTAACAAGTTTCACTTTCGCTGCAAGTAGCTCAACATACGGCGATCACCCTAACCTGCCAAAAGTTGAAGATAAAATAGGAAATGCCTTATCACCGTATGCTGTAACGAAGCTTGTGAATGAAATTTATGCTGACGTATTTTCTCGCACATATAACTTCAACTGCATAGGCTTGAGATATTTTAACATCTTTGGCAAACGTCAGGATCCAAATGGGGCCTACGCAGCTGTGATCCCAAAATGGGCTGATGCTATGTTGACTAATGACGGGATAACGATCAACGGTGACGGTTCAATTAGCCGCGATTATTGTTTTATTGAAAATGCTATTCAGGCAAACATTTTAGCATCTGTTGCAAATGAAGAAGCCAAAAATAACATATATAATGTTGCGGTGGGTGACAGAACAACATTGACCGAGCTATTCAACTATATAAAATCTGAGCTCATAAATAACGGCCAAACGGTGACTAGCGCAGCAACTTACGGTGAGCCAAGGGCGGGCGATGTGTTGCATTCACAGGCAAACCTACAGAAGATAAAATCTCTTTTAGGTTACGACCCTTTATACAATGTGCCTGAAGGACTAGCAAAAACGATGCCTTGGTATATTAACAAGACTCTACCAACTGCTCAAAAATAGAGTGACTAACTAGGAAAGAAAATTGTTGTGAAAGCTCATAAATTTCATATTAACGACCTAACAGACCTCATGTTGTTACTGTATAAGTCATGGAGGTTAATATTGCTTGGCGGCGTTGTTGGCGGATTCATTGGCTTGTTTATAGCCCTTACGCAAACGCCACTATATCAGGCAAAGGCTCGAGCATTTCCAACTGTAAAAACTTCTTCTAGCGGTGATGGGCTTTTCTCCAGCATTGGTCGTATCTCAGCTTTGAATCGTGACCGCTTTGCTGAGAAAGGAAGTTTGGATAATATAATTTTGATGAAATCTTCCGCTTTCAAATGGTATTTGATTCAGGAACAAGGCTTGCTCCATTATTTTTATAATGAGAAATGGGATGAGGCTCTAAAGCAGTGGGTTAGACCAGAGCCATCCACATATAATAAAATTAAATCATCCATCCGCTCAGGCCTTTACGAATTAATTGGTGAGAAAACCAGCACAGAGCGCTACTCTCGAGAAGATGCATTGGTCTTTTTTGATAGATACTTTAAATTGACAGAAAACTCTCAAGCTGGCGTGGCCATGGTTACCGTGACGCTGCCAAATCCAGAAAGAGCAGCAGAATGGGCTAATGCGTATTTTTTCCATCTAAATGAGTACATCCGTACAATAGAAATGGCCAAAGCCACGGACAACCTAGTACATCTTCAACAAGAGCTTGAAAATACAACGCAGCTCGAAATGCGAGCTATATTGTTGAATCTGTTAGAGAACGAAAAGAAAAAAGAGATGGTCGCAGTCGTGAATAAAAATTTCGCCTTCACGATCATGGACCCTGCGTCAAAACCCATGTATAGATCCTCGCCAAAACGCGGTCTAATCTTGGTATTAAGCTTCTGCCTTGGCGTGTTCGCCGTCTCTTTCTATCAGATATTCATCTCTTCATTTACTGCCAAATTTAAAAAAATTCGGGCACTCGCAAATGAGTCTAATTACTAAAATCTAATAATTGACCGCAGGATACCAAATAATGCCTAATCAAAATATTCCATTTATTGACTTAAAAACCCAACGAAAGCTTTTAGGGACTAAGCTCGATGAAAACATTCTCAAAGTTGTCGATCACGGTGCCTATGTCATGGGGCCTGAGATTACTGAACTCGAACAACGGTTAGCAGACTATACTGGTGCTAAGCATGTGGTAGCCTGCGGTAGTGGTACAGATGCCTTAATGATGCCTCTTATGGCATGGGGCATAGGGCCTGGTGATGCAGTTTTTGTTCCAGCATTTACTTTTGTAGCGACAGCAGAAGTTGTGGCATTGGTTGGAGCAACACCCATTTTTTGTGATGTTGAAGAAGATAGCTTTAATATATGCCCAACAAGCCTGTTGGCTGGCATTACTAAAGCAAAAGAGTTAGGCTTAACACCGCGCGCTATTATGCCCGTTGATCTATATGGACTACCCGCTGATTTTGACGCGATTCAATCCATCGCTGATGATCACAAGCTGTTAGTTCTTGATGACCTATGTCAGGGATTTGGTGGACGTTATAAAGGCAAAAACACTGGCGCATTTGGTGATGCTGGCGGGACCAGCTTCTTTCCTGCAAAGCCCCTTGGCTGTTACGGTGACGGCGGTGCTGTATTTACCAACGATGATGACCTCTATGAAAAATTAACCTCCATTAGAGTGCACGGACAAGGTACAAATAAATATCATAATGTTAGACTTGGCCTGAATGCACGAATGGACACCTTTCAAGCAGCTGTTCTCTTGTTAAAACTAGATATATTCCCAGAAGAATTAGCTAGACGCGATGAAATTGCCAGAAAATATACTGCTGAGCTCAGCGATGTTGCCAGTACGCCTTGCGTTCCTGAAGGATACAGCTCTGCATGGGCACAGTACACGCTGAGAATAGATCCATCTAAGCGGCAAGACTTTGCAAGTGAGCTACAGTCAAAGGGCGTTCCTACAGCTATTTATTATCCTATCCCTTTGCATAAGCAACCTGGCTACCTCTCTTATCCGTCTGCAACGGATCAATTACCCGTATCAGAAAAAATTTGCGACGAGGTTATCAGCCTGCCGATGAACCCGTATCTGAACGATGATCAAGTAGATAGAATTATTCAAGCTGTTAAGGCCGCATTGTAGGAATTATAAATATGTCAAAGGAACCCTATATTCATACTACCGCTGAAGTGGACGAAAAGGCAAATCTTGCTGACGGTGTTATGGTGTGGAATTGGAGCAAGGTCCGCGAAGGGGCTTCCCTCGGTGAAAGCTGCAACGTAGGACAATGTTGCTATATCGACTTTGACGTCATTATTGGTGACCGTTGCAAAATTCAAAACGGCGTCTCACTTTATAATGGTCTAACAGTTGGTAATGATGTTTTTATCGGGCCCAACGCAACCTTTACAAACGACTTAGTGCCTAGAGCACATAATCAGGATTGGAAGATAACACCTACCAAAGTAATGGACGGGGCCAGCATAGGAGCTAACGCCACGATTATTTGTGGGGTTACCCTTGGAAAGCACTGCATGGTCGCGGCTGGTGCAATTGTTACTAAGGATGTACCTGACTATGCACTTGTGGTAGGTACACCCGCAATAATCGTCGATTATGTCGATGAAAGTGGAGCTCGGCTTCATAAGGAAATACATAACTAGTTGTAGTTAATGAAGTTAACTAGTTTTAAGGAATAAATAGAATGAACCAGCGTATTAGAGTAGCTGTTATCGGTTGTGGCTCCATGGGACAAAACCATATTCGCATTTTCAGCCAGATGAAAAATGTCGACCTGATTGGCATCTATGATTTAAACACGGAGGCGGCCACTAAAGTCGCCTCTGAATATAGTTGCAAAACATTTCTGGCCCTCGAGGGTATTGAGAGCGAAGTGGACGCGGTTAGTATCTGTACACCATCAACCACGCACCATGATGTTGCATCTTACTTCATGAATGAGAAAATCCATTGTCTGGTTGAAAAGCCACTTGCCACAAGTGAGGGTGATGCCGAGAACCTTGTTAAATTATCCAAGAAAAATCGTGTGAAACTTCTAGTAGGTCATGTGGAACAGTTTAATCCTGCTGTTATTCAACTTCGTGAGATATTGAACAATGGTGAATTCAAAATTAATACGGTAAAAACCAGCCGCACTGGCGTTGGTGGTGCTCGCATTACCGATGTAGGTGTCATTGAAGACATCATGATTCATGACCTTGACGTCGTGTTATCTATAGTGGGAGAAATACCATCAGAAATATACTCTGGCGGAATTAATAAGGTTCCAAACACCCCTGAAGATCTCTGTGTAGCCATGCTTAAGTTCCCTTCAGGCATCATTGCAGACCTCACAGCTAGTCGGATTACACACAAGAGAACGAGAACGCTAGAAATTGATACTGATAAAGGTGTGTTCGTTCTGGATTACTTCACACAGGAACTTGAATTCCATCACCACAGGCAAGACACGCTAGAGCAAGACCCTCTGTCCAAATTGGGTACAGCCGTGATGGACACTCGGATCGAGAAAATATTATTACGCCGCGCTGAACCACTGATAACAGAATTAAATCATTTCATTGAGATGATTTCTGAAGACGTTGCCGCAGTTGTTTCAGGGTCGCAGGCGTTGACTTCCTTGCTTGTTGCATGGAAAATCAAAGAAAATTTAACTTAAATCAAGAATGCCTATACGAGGGCACTATCAGTGAGAAATAAAATGGATATTAAAGGCAAAAAATTTACAGTAGTCGGTGGCGCAGGGCTTATCGGCTCACACACCGTCGAGGAACTCTTGAAAGAAGATGTTGCTGAAGTAACAATTTTCGATAACTTCTCTCGTGGAAGTGAAGAAAATTTAGCAGATGTTATCAATGATCCTCGTCTAAAAATATATTCTCTAGGTGCAAATATTATGCATACGGACCACCTCGACGCGGCCTTCAAAGGCGCTGACGGCGTGTTTCACTTTGCGGCACTGTGGCTTCTACAGTGTTATGATTACCCAAGGTCAGCCTTTGATGTGAATATGGCCGGCACCTTTAACATCCTTGAAGCCATTATTAATAACGGTGTTAAAAAGCTTGTTTTCTCTTCCTCTGCTTCCGTATACGGCGACGCGGTGAGAGAGCCGATGGACGAAGACCATCCTTATAATAACCAAAACTTTTACGGTGCCACTAAAATTGCTGGCGAACATATGTGTCGCTCACTGTTTAAGCGTCATCAAGGCACAGACAAGCATTTTGATTATGCTGGTCTGCGTTATTTTAATGTTTACGGCCCTCGCCAAGATTACCATGGTGCTTATATCGCCGTTATCATGAAAATTCTTGATCAGCTAGAAAGTGGTATCGCACCAACTATTTACGGTGATGGCAGCCAAGCATATGATTTTGTTTATGTTGGTGATTGTGGCAAGGCAAACGTTGCGGCAATGAAAGGCAACACAACTGACGAATTTTATAATGTTTGTACTGGACACAGAACGAGCATCAAAGACCTCGCAAACATGCTTATTGAGATGACAGGGTCAAATCTTGAGCTAAGTTTCCAAGAAGCTGACCAAATGTTTGTTAAAAACCGTATCGGCGCACCTGAAAAAGCGACCGCTGACCTCGACTTCACAGCATCAATGAAGCTTGAAGAAGGCCTGAAACAACTTATTGAATGGCGCTCGTCTCACAAGGATGAAGTTGATCAACGTCGTAAAGCGGTAGAAGGTTAAAAATATGGATTTTCGTAAGATACAAATTTCAGAGCCAAGTCTCTGTGAAGAAGAGTGGCTAGCGGTTAAAGGGCCAATCGAAAGTGGTTGGTTAACGCAGGGGCCAAAAGTTATGGCCTTTGAAAAAGCCTTCGCTGCGGAGCACAACGTTAAGCACGCCGTTGCGACAACAAGCTGCACCACAGCCCTTCACTTGGCACTCGCGGCGATGGGCATTGGCCCAGGTGATGAAGTTATTGTACCTGCCTTTACATGGATTGCGACAGCTAACGCTGTTGTCTACTGTGGCGGAACACCTGTTTTTTGCGATATTGATCTCAATACATACAATATGTGCGTTAAAGACTTAGCGCGCAAAATCACCGATAAAACCAAAGCTATCATCCCGGTGCATTTGTTTGGTCTCTTTGCTAATATGGATGCCATTAAAGAAGTTTCTGGTGATATTCTTATTCTTGAGGATGCGGCATGTGCTGCTGGATCAAAGTATAACGGTAAATTCGCTGGTGAAATCGGTGATGCTGCTGCATTTTCCTTCCATCCAAGAAAATCCATAACAACGGGTGAAGGCGGCATGGTCACGACCAATGATGATGCCCTCGCCGCGAAGATGATAGTGCTTAGAAACCACGGAGCGTCCGTGTCTGCTGAGATGCGTCATCAGGGTGCAAAGCCTTATTTGTTACCTGAGTTCAATCATCTGGGCTTTAACCACCGTATGTCAGACGTTCAGGCCGCCATTGGTTTAGTGCAAATCAATAAATTAAATACATTTATTACGGAACGTCAAAAATGGGCCAATTATTACACTAAAGAATTGGCTGATATCAGCTGGTTACAAACGCCTGTTATTCCTGACGGATGTTATCCCGCATACCAAGCCTTTGTTTGTTATGTCGACGAGAGCAAGTCACCAATGCCACGCAATGACATTATGGAATATCTACAAGAAAACGGCATCTATACACGTCCTGGCACGCACGCTGTCCATTTGCTGGGTTATTACCGCGATACATACGGTCTGAAGCCTGAGGATTGCCCAAATGCACGTGATGCTGACCAATTCTCTATGGCTATCCCGTTGCATAATAAGATGACGGTAGATGACTACGCCTACGTTGTAGAAAAACTTAAAAACATATGATGATTGAAGCATGACTCAAATGAACCGTTCCAGAATAAATGCACTTATGCATAAGATCGTTAATGATCTTGAAATTGATCTTACTGGGCAGACGGTATTGACGGAATGCGCCTCAAATCTATTCGCTGTGACACCTTTGATTGCTGCTTTGGCAGGTGCCGATAAAGTAATCGCCTACGCAAAAGACACAAAATACGGCCTAACAAAAGATACTATGGCTTTTCTTGATACGTGGGCGGAAGAATTGGGTGTGAGTGACAGGGTTTTTGCGACATCGCAAGCTCCTCACACCTTCGCAAAAGATGTAAACATCGTCACAAATCTAAATCTACTGCGTCCAATCAACGAAGATGTTATCAACGCATTACCTGTCGATAGCTGTATCCCGTTGATGTGGGAGCCTTGGGAGTTCAGAGAAGAAGACCTGGACTTAAATCATTGTAATAAAAAAGGTATTCCAGTTTTAGGCACAAACGAAACGCACCCTAGATTAGAAATTTTTAGATATGTTGGCTTAACCGCACTCAAGTTACTTTTTGAGATGGATATAGAAGTGTTCCAATCTAAAATCGCCATCATTGGCGGTGACCCATTCGCTAAAGAAGCAGATGATGTTTTATCGGCCCTTGAGGCAGAAACACTTGTCCTTGACCCGCAAGAGTATCCAGACCTGAGCACACCAGCTGTGAAGGATAAACTCAAAGACTGTGATGCCATTGTTGTTCTGGAACATCATAGTAAGGAAATGGTCATCGGTGGGGATAACGGCATTCCAGTTACTTGGATAAGCGAAAACTCCATTGCCCTTGTTCATATCTGTGGGGGCATTGATGATGTTGCTCTTAAAAACGCCAACATCACTAAGCATCCGAATATTGACGTAGCTCCGGGTTATATGACAGCGACAACAGCTTACATGGGGCCGCGCGCTGTGGTAGACTTACACGCAGCGGGGCTAAAAGTAGGTGAATTGGTCGTAAAGGGTCTGCGTTCGGGTTTAACACCAGATGAGGCAAAGGCTAAGGCTGTAGCCAGTGGGATAGCTTTAGATTTTTAGGGGGATAACATGCGTGTCGCGATACTTGGGCGGTCAGAGCTACTGTGGAATACAGCACAACACCTCATAAGCGAGGGGCATAGCATCGCCTTGGTTGTAACAGCCCGAAGCGAAAGCCATTACGCCATCAAAGAGGCTGACTTCAAGTCACTGGCTGAAGAATGCGGTGCCAATTATTTTTGCTCCCAAACGCTTAACTCCCCTGAAATACTCACACAGCTTCGTGCCTCAAAGTCTGACATTGCAATCACCGTGAATTGGCCAAACTTAATAGGAAAAGAGGCCTGTGATAGCTTTCCAAACGGCATTTTAAACGGCCATGCTGGCGATCTTCCTCGCTACAGAGGTAACGCCTGCCCAAACTGGGCGATTATCAACGGGGAAGAAACGGTAGTGATGACAATTCATCAGATTGATCCTGAGGGTATAGACACAGGTGACATTATCGTTAACACAACCCTCCCACTGTCAAACGATGTCTATATCAATGATATTTACGAGTGGTTAAATGCCATAACGCCGAAATTATTCAGTGATGCAATCCGTGGCATAGAAGATGAAACGCTTCAGCCTGTCCCTCAATCATCTGACCCAGCATTGTCTCTTCGTTGTTATCCGAGAAAACCTGAGGATGGGAGAATTGATTGGACCCAAAGCACACGCTCAATACATGCCTTAATCAGAGCCTCCTCACGCCCCTTCTCTGGTTCTTTTTGTACTCTGGAATCTGGTGAAACGGTTTATATCTGGAGCGCCGACCTTAGACCTGACGAACCACCGTTTCTGGCAGTCCCTGGGCAAATTCTCTACCGCGAACATGGCTGTGTGGTCGTCGCATGTTCTAATGGTGCTCTTAAGATCACAGATGCAACCTTATCACATGAAGAAGGCAGCGCAGAGGCCATGTCTACACTGGTCAAAAGTGTCCGTGCCCGCTTATATTAAGCAATCATTTCAGCAAAACAACTTGAGTATATAATATGAAACTTTCCGATTTTCCCACAGGTATCACAGGAGAGCTTTTTCGCGACGGTGATTTTGAAAATATTGGCATGTTATACCAAGAAAAACCACAGAACTTATGCCCCTTAGCTGATGCGCACTATTTAGAAAATTTCTCCAGCAATAAATCCATATGCGCTCTCATCACAACAAAAGATATCATTCCCCTTCTCCCTACAAACATCGGGATTTGGGTGTCAGAAAATCCCTTAGAAAGCTTCTTTCAATTGCATAAAGCTCTCATGCAATCAGGACCATTCTATGGGGAAGATACGCCGTCACGCATTGATGAGAGTTGCACGATTGCCAGTACTGCCCACATTGCGGATCAAAACATAAATATGATGAAGAATGTTATGGTTGGCAGTGGTGCACAGGTCCTAGGGCGCACCGAAATAGGTTCAGATAGTGTCATTTCAACGAATGTTTTAATTGGCGGCGAAGGTTTTGAAGTAAAAACGATTAATGGAATTTCTAAAATTATTACCCATGCAGGCAGTGTAATTATTGGCGAAAACGTTGAAATTCAGCCCTTCACATCTATTGACCGAGGACTATTCAACGATCAGACCTCCATCGGCAACAATGTCAAAATAGATAGCTTTGTGCATATAGCGCATAATGCCGTGATCAAAGATAATGTAATTCTCGCCAGCTCCGTAAAAATCATGGGATCAGCTCTAATTGGAGAAAATGTATTTATATCTTTAGGCGCTCTGATAAATAATAGAGTTAGTATTGGCAATAATTCTTTCATTGGGCCAGGTGAGGTTGTTACCCAAGATGTCCCGCCAAACTCAATTTTACGTAATGGAAAAATTCATTCTAAATAACCAAACAAAATAGATAGGAAATCCTAGAGGGTCAAACTCTTACTAACATGCTCCGCCAGCGCTAAGGATGATGTGAGGCCGGGTGATTCAATACCAAAGAGATGAATGCAGTTTTTAAGGCCATATTCAGATAAATCCTCAATTACAAAATCATTTTCAGTGCCGGGAGGCGTTGTTTTAGGCCTGATTCCAGAATAATCTTCAATAATTTCATCACTGGTTATACTCGGAAAATATACACGAATTGCCGTTAAAAATTCCTCTTTTCTTACAGGATTAGGTGTGTAATTAACTGTGTCTATCCATTCGACATCTGGGCCAAATTTCATGGCACCGCCCATATCCACGGTCACGTGGATACCAAGCCCGCCGTCCACTGGCACGGGATAAATCAAGTGATTAAATGGTGATTTTTTCTGATATGAAAAATAGGTGCCCTTGGCGAGATATTTATCAGGCAATGGTATATTTGCGCCTTCATAAAGCTTGGAAGCGACATCCCACGCAAAAAGTCCACCGCAATTTATCACAGCCTTGGTCGTGAGTGAATATGGCTCCTCTTCGTCACAGTTAATGGTGAGACCATAGCCATCATCAATTGGTGTTATATCAATTGCTTCTGAGTTGACCGCCAGTTGACCGCCATTTTTTTCGATATCACCAAGGAGAGCTAGCATATATT